>SDBU01000276.1_pt1 | contig 73358 bp, 112 predicted proteins | sample 2277071 | NCBI WGS metagenome assembly SDBU01 (sample SAMN10397929, study PRJNA504765) | marine sediment metagenome | isolation source: marine sediment core GS08_GC12, 126 cmbsf | place: Arctic Ocean: Gakkel Ridge, Loki's castle | collected 2008 | reverse complement strand
CAGGTGGCGCAAGCGATCTTATTAAATCGTAGTGCTGCTGTCTCAGGTCGGCCAAGGTGACCAGCAACTTTGATAAGCGCCAAGAGATGACCAGGCCTAAATCTCTCCGGTCTCGCAACTCGTCCAGGGTCGATCGTGATTGCCAGAGGGTTAAGAGGGTCATGGTAAAAACTCCGCCTCTGCTTTGGTTCGCATTTGAGCTAGAAATATTTGTAAATCGGTTATTTGCATCGCGGTTAATTCCGGCACTAAATCGCCGGTCCTAATCGCAATCTCTCCATTATCAAAAACAACTTGAACGCTATACCTGACCCCTTGAACTTCTTCGCCTAGTGGGTCAGGATCAAATAAGTCAATTGAAGTATCTCTAATAGACGTCGGTATTCTGGTTGGTTCTAATGGAAAAGCCATTAAACCTCCTTATGCTATTGTTCCTACCTCGATATATCGGGTTAATCCACCCGGTATGGTCACTTTGATAAAATGGGTTGGGGTAAGTGTCTTCGCCCCCACCGCCTCTATTGCGTTGCCCGTGCCAATAGTGGATACAAATTCAATCATTTCTTCGGACACATCGGCTTGATCCAGTATTAGAACTGGTATATTTGAGCTTCCCCCAAATTGATCAACATGAAGTCTTGCTAACGGAGTTGCTATATTTCCTATAGCAACTCTTCCGCCAGACGAAATACGCATGCGCTCTGTCAAGCTATTGGTAAGTGTAGTTTCAAATATCAACGCGCCTGGAACTGTATTGCTTGCAACTGTCCCGTCAATTTCAGCTTGAATACCAACGGAACGATTGTAATCAGTTCCATCGTGGGCAAAAAATTGCATTGCTCCAATGCCATCACCATCAACAACAGCAGCTGGACCAACTCGCGCTTTCAAAATGTCAACGACTGTAAATCTTCCAGCAGCATCTGATATTTTACGCAAGGTAAACCCATGAAAAGCGAATTGATCTGGCGATTCAATGAATAATCCGGTATTTGTCGTTGTACCAGCGGCTACAAATGATGTATCCGATGTAGCGATTGATAGAGTATTAATAGAAACATCTCCGTCCTTGTTCCAACTGTATACTACCGTGGCGGCTGTTTTTGCATAAAACAAAGAGACTGACCCAGCTACGGAGTGAGTTCGTATGATCTTAATGTCAAAGGTTCCGGTATCACCATTGGTTGTATGGCCAGTAAGATCAACCGCGTCCCAAGCAATTACGCCGGTATTTCTGAAGCCGTTAGTGCCATCGATGGGTGAGAATGTTGTAAACTGATGATTCCCAGTGGTTGAGTATCCAAAAGTCGGTTTAATACCGGGGTTATTTGCAGGTGTCTCAATAATAAACTCTATCTCGGTAAATGCCGCCGCCGCACCAATCAAGATATAATCATCATCTGCCACAAATATGGTAGTGTTAGTACCCGTACTACCATCTATCATATCGGCTACATCGGTTGAGGTAGTATTATTTGTGCCCGTGGTGGGATTAGCAAATGTTCCTGAGTCTTGAAGTATTGCCCCCACTTCTGCGCCAACTTTCATCCCGAAAATGGCGTCGGCCCCCCCGTCCGTAGCCAAAACCTCTAAGCCAAAAACCTCCCCACCCGTTGCGTCAATTTGATTGATATTAGCAAGAATTACTGCTTCATCCTGCCCTGTGGCAATTGCACCCGTGTCGTAGTTGATGTCTATTACTTTTACATCTCCAAACCCCGCCGCATCTACATTTAATTCAAAGGCGTGATCGTCCGCTTCTGAAGCCGTGTGTTCAAAATCAACATCTCCTACAACGGTAAGGGTATCGCCGGGCGAGCTCGTGCCGATCCCAAGATTTCCATCATTAGTTGCTTGTACTACCGTAAGCGTACCATCCGGCGATACGAGCTTAGAGACCCTGGTCCCGTCTATGGCTCCGCTTGCATCCAATATCTGCCGCACATCGACCATATCGACTTCGCTGAATACCGTCTGGTCGCCATTCAACCGCACATTGGCCGATAAAATGGAGCTCTCTGGGAAAGCCGGGCTGTCTGGGGTGATTGCTGGGCTATCCCCAGTAGTCGCTCCGTCAACTGATTTTAGCGTGTTGTCGTCCGGGTCCAGGTAGATACCCACGAAACGGGCCAGGCCCGACGCTGGTTGTGAGGCGCTAATATCGAGTGAATTCTTGCCGGGAAACACGACCAGAGCGTTACCTTTGATGTAGCGCAATGGGGATGCGCTCACCGTCAACGCGCCGCCCTCACCTGGGTAGGTTCGCAGCATCGAGAGCGAGCGAGGGTAGACGTTCACCACGTCCGGACCCGGCTTAAAGTCCGGCCACTCGTGATCTGAATGATGCGTAGGGAGATACTTCTGGGCGGCATAGTCTGGGGTGTTGACTATCGTTCCGTCGTTCCAATCTAACACCTCGCGTCGCCCGCCAAGACCTTCCCCTATCCAGACGGGCAGTCCTTCCCTGGCTTGCACTTTGTCGTTGAAAGCGTGAAACGGGGACGTATCATCAAGTGGGCTATATTCCTGACACCAAACGAACCCGGCCCGACCGGGCACGTCGATGTTGCTATCCACCCTGATTATGTTGCACAGGAGCCGGTCAGGGTCAAACAGCGCCGCCCGTTCGGTCTCCTGGTTTATTTGGCGTTGACGCTGCGACAATTGCGCCGAGAGAATTTGTTTTATGTTTGCCATTTTTACTCCGTCTCTATGCCCATTTTCTTGAGACAATGAGGGCATAACCACTCGCCATTAATCTGTTTCCAGCCGTAATGAATGGCAGAGGTTTCACGGACGAACAGATGAACAGAATTCAATACGTGCGCCTGGATATATACGAGATGGGCTTCGTAATTCTTGCATCGGAGGACGCCTTTAACTGCCATTATGTTACCCAAATTATTGACCGAGCACCGCTTCCCCCCGTGGGAAATGACGGGCTTCCGGTCGCGTTAGTCCAGCTCGCATAATTGGGGGGATCGGCATAGGCTACCATCTGAGCGGCATTTATACGATTAGCAATCAGGATACGGCCATCGGCGTGTTTTGAAACCGCCTGTGGGTCCACATCAAAGGGGGTGACCGAGAGATTAGTCCACACCGCGCCGCCGTTTACCGACCTGTAGAGCGCCGGGCTTGCGCCATTTATAATTGCGAATAAAGTGCTTGCGTCATCCGCAAAGAAGCCGCCTACCCAGTCAGCACCCCATGTGGCGCTATCGCCTATATCGGTAAAGGTTGCCCCTCCGTCCGTCGATTTTTCGACATGCGTCACCGCGCCGTCGTTCCAGCGACCATAGACATAGATTATATCATCCAAGCTGGCCGTGCCAAAAAAAGCTGGCGTGTACGGAGACAGATAGAATGTTCGTGCGTCTACCTGGGCTTCTGTAGCTGCGCCAAAACTGAAAGCTGTAGAACTGGCCAATGTTGCCGGTAAACGTTTTAGAAATAATGTTCCGCTATCCCACACGGTCACCCAAGCCCGGCTACCGCTCTCGAGATCGACATCTAATCCTAGTGGCCTGAGTAGCGCTGAGCTGTTCTGGTCAAACCCAATTTCAATTATATGCTGAGTAACGCGCACCGTTTCCGTGGTGACGACCGCCTCTTGTCCCACCAGCGCAGCATTAAAGGCGGTCGTGCTCCAAGCCAAGGAAGTGTCCGGGTCAGTCTCCAAAATACGGGAAACATATTCGACAGCAGCGGCGAGCCCGCTAGTCGCCTCTTCCGATGTCGTTGCGCCGCTTTTGACCTGCATTTTGAATTCGCCCCCGGACGGGGTTGAGAAACCGCGAACCCATTGCACGACATGCTTAATAGTGTTGCTTTGGCTATAATCAGCGAGGGTGTACAGGTCTTGGTTGGTGTTAGTGGCCGTTTCCACATGGTCAGCATCGCTCGGCGGTATCTCATCGACAAGAGAAAAGTTGGTGGCACCCGCCGAACGGGTCCAAGTAACCGCGCTATCTCCGTCCGGCACTTTGGAGATATAGCGAATGTCGCCAGGGGCTGCACTTTCGGACATTGTAAGATCATCTATTACAAAATCGTCTCCCACGCTTGACCCTGTAATATAAAATCGCAAAAAATCTATTATTGACGACGCCCCCGGTTTTGTGTCGGTGGTTAGAGCGTGCTCCACATTCCCGTTTATCAGCAGGTCTAGTTTGCCGCCGCTGTCAGAAACAAGAACGTGCCCCTCCAACAGGACAAATGTTATTGGGGCGGTGTCGATATCCGTCGTGCCGGCCTGCAAGAGGGTGTTGCCTCGATAGGCGTCCACAACAACGGCCCCTGCAGCTACTCTGAAGCCTACTGTATCGCCATCGGATAGCAAAAATTCCATCCGGGCCTCTTTGGCTAATCCCCTCAAATTAAAATGAACCGAAAACCATGCTTCAGATACCGTCCCAGAATACGCAAACCGCACCCAATTCACACCCGTCGTGATGGGGGCTGGTTGTTCCAGTTCCAGCCCAAAGGCACCGGTTTGGAATACCACCGCGTCAATGAATAGCCTCGCTGAATCCAACACGTCGGCAGCGGCAACGATTCCCTTTGATCCCATCTCAAATCCAGTACCATAAACCGTTGTCATAACGTCACCCAGGTCCAGGTTATACCATCATTGACCGTTCTCATAATCCACCCACGCCAGTCATTGGCCGCTGGTTCCCATTCGACAATGCAAAAATACTCTCCCAGAGTGTGTATATCCCCGCTCATCTGTTTGAAAGTCACATCCGCCGTGGTTGGTGCCGGACTATCGCCCGCCGAATTGGGGGGATCGTCGACGAACTGGGTGATGTCGCTCCAATTTTTCCCGGCGTCCAATGACTTGCGAACATATCCAGTACCGACCCACCACAAGACAACATCTTCGGGGTTGCTACTATTATTTTCAAATCCAGTGAACCACCACGGAGACCATATCAAGCCGGCCCCGTTAGCCGTTGCAAATCCGTTGTTTCGTGCTACCCACGCCCCCCCGCTATCTAAAGTGAAATACACCCCGTCGTCTTCATCAACACCAACCGCTGCCCCAGCTACGGCCTGATTGGGAGGTATCGGCGGGAATACTGGCGGGGCTGGCGGGTCAAAGCTCGGTGTATCTCCACTCCCTGGCTCGATTGCGTCCGGCGGCACGCTCGGCGGCGTGATCGTCACCCCCGTCAAACCCTCGGCTTGCATTATGTCAGCCACAACCGAAACCGACGTAACCCCGTTGTCAAAGGAATTTGTCACGCTGCGAACGATGACATCAATATCCTCCAGGTCAGTGTATCCCCTGATGTTGGCCTGAAGACTTCCAGCAATTATATCGCCCAGGTCAACTTTTTGTTGGTCGCCCGGACTGAACACGCTACGATAGTTGCCCGATAATTCGAGGTTAACTTCCTGAAATTTGCCGTTTGCGACCGTTGCCACCCGGCCTGCTAATCTGTTACTCTCCGTCTGGTCTGGCAACATCAAACGACTAAAGGCGACCTGTCGCGGCCTGCCCTCGGCGGTGGCTATATTTGCGCTGGCAGATAGAAACGGGGCGAATGAGCCAAGCAAGCCGGTCGATGAGCCGCCGTCAACCAGCGTTCGTATCTGATCCCCATATTGCCGCACCCGGACGCGCTTTGTGCCCGATATGTCACCCCCAGGCATATCGGTCAATATGAGGGTGGTTGTTTCAGCCGTCCGGTCTGCGGAATTGCGTAGGTTCAAATCAGTTTCAACCCAAATTTCGCCCATCGCAACCCCGGTCATTGCCATAAGCCTACTGCCAATTAATGAGCCGGCCCGCTGAATGAGCGCCCCTTCCCCAAATTCCTCGTTAGCGGATCGTTTGACGGTATCGGCAAAGGGGAAATGCCAGTCCGCTATTTCTAGCAAGGTAGAGTGATACTTGAACAGATGAAATAGGTTCGCGGCGACGGTCATGAGCGTTTTGTCCATCTCAAACCAATCTGTTGGTGTCTCAACACCGGTCAAGCTAATCGAGTAGGCAAACATCTGAATGAGCGAAACCGCCGTTAATGCGACGGTGCCCGACCCGTCGTCTATCAGGTCATCTATTTCTGCAAATAGGTAGCCCACATAGAGGATATGGTTATGGTCCTCATATTGGGCCGCGTCCCGGAAAGTGATTGTCTTTTGAGTGCTCCCATAGTGATCCTCAGAGGTAATGACAATCAGTGTCCGATCTGCAAAATCTGCCCAGGTCATCACCGGGCGAATAGCCGCGCTGTCTGTGGTTTCCGGACTGGTCAGGGTGATTGAGACGTTGATCGAAGGGTTGTCGTAGTTTTCGGTAATTGCGCCCCGACTAAATTCCGTAATAGCGCCGCCGACTTGATATGACCTCCGGCCAAACGAAGTCTTGCCGTTGCTGTCGGTGACCACGACAGCAACCCAATACTTAGAATTATCAGCCGTAAAGGTGATAACTGGGGCTGCGATGGCAGCGTTATCAAATGACGCGCTGGCAGTTGGGACCACCGTCCAGGCAAAAGATGATATGGTCGCTCCGTCTGCTACGGCCTGGCTGTTGACCGCCGAGAGTTGGACGGCCAATGTGCCGCCCGATAACTCGCCCGCGTAGTGGGGGCCCATTATGACTAGGGGAGGTGGCTCTTCGTTCTGGTCGCTGTAGACAACCCCAGCGCCACCTAGCGCGGCGCTGGGACCATCCTTTAAAAAGACGGGGCCTGTAGTGGTGAACCACGGGTAGCGCGGCCAGGGAGGGAAGAAATTCACCACTGTCAGAAAGTCGTTATCCCCCCAGTCAACATCGTCATTCCAATCGAAAATAAAAGTGCCGCTGGCCTCTGCTCCACTGATTGACAAGATGCGCCGCCGCCCTTTGTCGTCCAGGCCATCGGCACTCCCAACGAACACAAGCATATCGGTGACGATGTTGGCAAAAACAAAGCCAGCTTCCAACGAGCCCGCATTGTAAGCTACGGTTTGATCGCCCCGCGCAATCGAGGCGTCGTTGACGCGGCCTTTCCAAACTACAGGAAAACCAAAGCCATAAAGGCGCTCGGTAGAATATTGAGCGTCTTTACGGTCGCGTAATAGGATTAGATCGCCGGCTGAAATAGTGCCCATTTATTAGCTTATTCTCTGAATGATGTAATGCTAGGTCGCCGACTGGGGATCACTCCGCCTTTGCGCCTAAACTTGTGCGGCTTAACCCCCGGGTGAATTACTCGCTTGGCACGCAAGACCTGGCCAGGGCTAACCGGGGCCCCGAGAATGAGCATCCGATCTTCAATGTCTTTCGCTTCGCCCATTCCAGCCAAGAAAAGCGCCACTCCATCAGCCATAAAATTATGCGGGTCTGGTCGGAGTTTGTCTATCAGATCGTAAATGATTTTCACAATCGTCATATTTCGCCAATTTTCTTTAATAATATTTCAATCTCTAAGATCATTAGCTCTTTACTCGTAGCCCCCTCTATAAGTTGGGACTGAATTAATTCAAGAGCGCCCCGATATTTCGCGGCTTTTTTAAGATGTCTAGCCGCTCTGATCTCTGTGAAGTGCCATCTTTTTTGTTCAGAAACTTGCCGGGTCATTAATTATCGTCAAATTCCCGACCACCAATGTCACCCCCGACGACGCAAGCCCGTTGCTATTGCCAATTGGGGTAATCTGCGGAATGTGCGCTTGGCCGGATACATCTATCCAGTCGTCAATCGGACCAGCCCCATTCCAGCCGCGATCTACGGTTGCGAAGATCAAGCCGCCAGAACTATCAAGTGCTTCTTCCGCAATCCGTCTAAGCGTTCTCCGCTGCAAGCTGTCAAGAACATCAAACGTCAGCGAGAACGATCGGAACCCTCGCAGCGATTGGCCGCCGTCCGCAAGCCCGACCTTTTGCGAGTGGTCGTTGTACAGAGGAAGTGACGGGGCGCCGATCCTCCAATTGTGAACGATGTAGCCCTGAGCCAGCAACGCTTCGGTTACTGCCAGTCTGATTTTACAGATGATCATTTGCGCCTCTTTTAGCTTGTTTCTGCCAGGGAGCACAGGTCGCTGGCCCTGACAGAAACAATAGGTAACTCACTGGCATTATAGCATACAAGGCCGAATTCTCAACTTATCCCCACTATTCACGGGTTATCCACAGTTATGCACGGGTTATCCACAGGGAGGGGACGAGTTTTGAAAATTGGGGCAAATTCGTTGCTTTAGGGGTTGACAAGCGGTATCAAATATGAGATAATAGATACAGTTAGACGAACGATTGACACTAGCAGAAAGGACAAAGGAGAACAAAATGACAACCAGTTTCATCACCACCAACAACCAGCTACAAGAAATCGCCCAAGAGGCCAAAGAAAACTGGCTTTTCGATGAAGACACCGACCCCGAAGGCAAGATCGCCCAGGGTCTGGACATCGCCCTCTCAGGCGACGTGTCGGATGAGGAAGTGGCCGATGTGTTCCAGGCCGACAACTTCCCCAACCGTTCCGACAAGTGGGATGCCTTGGAGGAATGGGTGCAACGGTTGGTTTAGCCTCGAAGTTTAATTCAAATTAACTCAGATTGATAAGGAGATTGAAAAATGAGCCATTTTATGTCTATACGAGATATCAGCGACGGAATCGAATACTGCACCGGCACAAGAGACGCGGAAAAGGCGGAGCATAATACCAGTGGGTTAACCGTGTTTCAAAGGTCCGCCTGTGGGTGTGTGCATATCAGCATGTACCATCATAGCGGAAAAGGCGGAGATCACAAGGTTCCTTGTGCCTGGTGCAAGGATGGCTATCAAGCCACTGAAGGCAATCACAGTGTCGATATGTGCGACATGCACTATCGATATATGAACTTGGTAGTTTAGCCCCAAGTTCCTGCCTCTCTCATTGAGGGGGGCAGGGATGTGGGGTTAACCCGCAAATTAACTCAGATCAATAAGGAGATTGAAAAATGATTTGCTCCAGCTGTGGAAGTAACCAGTATGTACAAAAAACAGGGAAGTGTACTCCCTGTATCCAGCAGCAACTAGAAAGTTTGGCCGTCAAGAACGGGGGCTTTCAGGCGATTTATGCGGGCGAAAACAACATTTCGGTAGAGGGCACTGCCTCTCCCCGGGCGATGCTGGATTTGCCCAGAGCCACCAATCTCCGGGGAATTATTATGAGTGACTTTCAGCGGAGGGAGGCCCAAGCCATTGGTGAAGAATTCGCCCGGCAGGCAAACGAGGCCGGGCTAGTCCTAGATAAATGGTATTAGCCCCAAGTTCCTGCCTCTCTCATTGAGGGGGGCAGGGATGTGGGACCAAATTAAACTAACTCAGATTGAAAGGAATTGAAAATGTCGTGTCAATATTGTAATGTGGCTGAAGGAGCTGCTTTACATCACTATTATTGTCCGCTAGATAAAGAATTTAAGAATACCATCGTTGAACGCGGGGAGAACGGCGTTCAACCAAAAAACAAAACCCTCTGGAAATGGCAAACCAGAGACGGTTGGGTCACGGTCAGCCACCAAGAGTAAATAATTTAACATTTAACTCAGATTAATCAAGGAGATTAAAGTGAAGCACCGAGAATATCTTTTGAAAACCAAGTACCAGAGCGGATGGATATCCGAGATAGACGAGCAGCCCATCCGCTACACGGGCAGCCACGAAGAAATAATCCCTGCCATCCTATCTTCTGGCGGAGAACTAGACGGCCAACTTATCGAAAATAGGCCGAAGGGGATTAGCACGAAGTTAGCCAAGTTGCCCCAAAAGATTGTCAGCCTTAAAAAAGGCGACAAGACACAATTAACAGAACCGAGATGGGGCGGGCCAGTTGATGTTTCCCGCACAAAGTAATAATTTAGATCAATAAGGAGATTGAAAAATGGAGTATCTTGATATGAATGATTACAAAGAAAGTCTCTTAGCAGCAGAGGAAGTTCAGCCCGATCCCCCCACCCACGAGCTTGTACCACCACCGCAGCAAGACGGCCGTGAGTGGACAACACAACAAGAAATGGCCTGGGAGCGAGAACAGGAATTTCAGTATGAATTACAAGCTCGCGCATATCGTCTCAATAGGGGGCTGTTCCCGTTTGCCCCCGATAGCTCAGAATATATTTATTAAATTAATCCCAACCGAATACAAAAAGAAATAGGCACTCGATGACAATAGAAAAATTCTGCGCTTTTAACAAATTCCCCAAATGCCAAAGAATAGGGGCAATAGAATTTACATACAAAGGAAAAGTATTACACCTCTGTAATAGACATCGGAGGATTATATTAGACAAGATAAGCAAACAAGAAAAAATGATACAAAAAGCTGTTAAAAAATTAGAGACAAGTGGAACATTATATATACATATCAACGGGGAAAACTATCACGATAAAATTTATTTACAAAGAGACCCGACCGACAAATTGATTTACGTGAAATATGAAACCACTTGTAAATTAGTTACACCAACAGAATGGGAAAAAGAGGAACATCCTATAAACGTAATTAGAAAGTATGTAGATTATCTGTAAACCCAATAACTAGCAACTGAATACATAAGGAGTTTTTCGGCTAAGACAGCCCCCCCCCAGGCGGCCACCGTGCCGCCTGTTTTTATTCCCCCTCCCTAATACTTTGCCCCCCGAACTACTTTCTATAGTATACCAGAACTTTTGTTCTATCTTTTTTCCCCGAATTCTCAAAACCGGGGTAGGGTAGGGGGGAGGGCGGGAAGTAACCGATGTCAACATTAGGAAAATTAATAGGCGGCGCAGCCAAGGCCGCTAAAAACAGATTGAACGCAGCAGATTTTACTCCGCAGGATTATCAGGACGTTGTAGGTAGTGCCGCCCTGGGGGCCGTTAGAGGGCGGGGCAAAGAACCCGGAAACTCTTCATATGAGTTTGTCTGCGCCAAGAATGAGGCTATGCGCTTCATTCTAACGCAGATATTCGACAAGGGACACACGTCCCATCTTCAAGATTATGAAAGCTACGAAGGGGAGCCACAGTTTATCAGCCCCCTGGAGGTCAGCGAAAGCCGGCTGGCCGACCTGTTCCTGAAGCACCGGTCCAAAAAGGGGCGACGTGGTAAGAATGCGTCGCTCAGAGATGCCAAGATTTGCAACTTAATTTTGGCCGGTTACAGCAACGATGGCATAGCCCAAGAGATGGGTATATCACGTCATAACGTGCGCCGATACCGGACCGACATCCGGGCGAGGTTGGCTAAAATAGCGCAACAAGCAGAAAAGCCCAGCGGTTAAGCAACAAAAATAAGGGCGGCTGTGCACTAACACAACCGCCCTTCAAACGAATTCAACAAGGTTGATCGGTCTGATCGCTTTCAGTATATCATACAATGTGTTTCGCGTCAAGATCAAATAGTCATCGCCTCCGTAGCGCGCGGCGCATCCCCCGCCGTGCGCCATTTCGCACGGCCTTATCATACGCCGGGCGAAGGTCTTTCAGTAGCTTTTGCTCAAATTTGCGTGGCTTAAACCCCGGATGAGTAACTTGCCTGGCGTATGTCACCGGGCCGGTCGCCACCCCAGCACCGCCGAACCTGGCAGGGTTTGGCCTGGTCTTAGGCCTGTACCCCGTCTTGAAACGCAATCGACTACGCCCTGGCTTCGGCCGCTTGGGGATTTTGTGTTTCTTGGTTCCCGTCCGGCTGACCCATTTCCAGATGGGCTTTTTTCTGTTAACTTCCTTGACTGCCAAGTTGATACCGATACGCTGTCCAGTGACAACGGTCTTTATCTGAAATTTAGGCCGCGTCTTAGTTGACCAGTCGGCCACCACGCGGTCTAAACTGCGTTCGTGCGTTTTTGTCACCTTGGCCAGGTCTTTACGTATCTCGTTTTGGACCTCTAAAATCTGCCTTTTGAGGGGAGATAGCTTCTTGGTGAATGTTACCCTTATTGCGCCTCTAGGAGCCATAAATTTACTCCGAAATAGTTATTCGCAGGTTATCCACAGGATAACACCCAAATCGCAAAGTTGGGATAAGTTGGGATAAAATACGGTTGCAGTATCAACAACTTTGTGCTATAATGTATACAGTTGACCAAACGGCTGGCAGTAGCAGAAAGCGAAAGGACGAACGACGATGATAAACGAATTGATTGAGCAAGCAAAACAAATAGAAGCGACGACGGATGCTAATATGGGCGGCGCATTAATTCAGGTCAGCAATAAGCTGACGATTGACGAGTGTGCGACAATCTTCAAAGAGCGGTGCGGGGATAATGCGAAAAAAGCCGCGCTCCGTGCCCGATTAATCACTCGCGTTAGGGATGAAGTTGATCCAAAATGGTTCAATGTTGGCCACCTCCGAAATGACGTTTTGTTTATCTTACAAGCAGCTTTGAGAGGGCGATAATGGACATCGCCAAACTACTCAAGAACCGACGATTGGACCTCGGGATATCCCAAGGTTCTCTTGCAAGCCATTGTGGTTTTGCTCACAGGTCAAATGTGAGCAGATTAGAAGCCGGCAAGCTGGAATGGAAATGGAAAGATGTAATGACGGCTTGCGAATTATTAGAATTGGAAATTGATGTCCAAGAGAGATAATGAAGCTAAAAGCCCGGTCCTTACGACGGGCTTTTAGGCCTTTGACCTCATCTCCTTAGCCATGCGGTCACCATCTAGTATCCTGAAAAATTCAGGGATTTTAAGAGCGGCAATTAAACGTGCCCGTTCGTTTACTCCGCGCTCTGTGTAGGCCGTCTCGGTTTCGCCCAGCTTAACCATTAACTCTACTTCCCACACCCTCGTTGAAATGTACTCGCCCATTCCTCCCTCGATGTTCCCCAACGCATCGAAGATTTCTCTTCCTCCCCAGGTCGCCCCGAAGGATTGAGCCATAGCCGCTTTTATGTCGGCCTGCGAAACTTGCGGGCAAAGAGCGGCGTTATAGATCGCTTCCCAATCTTCAACAGTTTCAATCTGCGTGTCGGGCGGCAAGCATGCCTCTTGAACATAGACGGCCACCCGCTCGCAGTATTCAGCATATGCTTCGTGCATTTTGGTTTGATGCGCCACAGCCTCTTGGAAGCGTAGCCATTCCTGCCATTCGTAATGTTCCGGCAATCCGGGCACGGCTTCATCAACAGGGATGCCGGGTTTTTGGGGTGGGTCTTCTAGGGCCGCCTCGATGTTGTAGACCATTTCGTAATCATCGCCGCCGAACAGGTGGACAGTATAGGTGTATGGTCCCGGTATACCCTTTGTAACATCGTCTATTTCAAAAAGACCCAGGCGCTTAACCTGGACCTTTTGGCCGTTGCTTAGTTCAACTTCACTGTATTTGTGTTGGCTTTGCCGCTCGTCCAACTAGATGCCCCTCTGTGTTCACATTCAGGCTCTTTTCGCCCTATAGTCCCGCGCATAATCAGCTTGGACCGATCTATTTGCCCTTCCTTTCTCTCCTCGATCACTTGGCGCAAATAAATCGCTAAATCCATCGCTTCCTCATAGGCATCAAGAAGGGCATCCCGACCATTGTTAGTCTGTAGAACTGTGCCATACCTTGACTTTCCCAGCTTGACCCGCTCTTTTAGGTCTTTGAGAACTAAAGGCCAGATGTCGATTTTGTTCTTTTTTGGGGCACTGTTCCCCGCAAGGTCAACTTCCGACTTAGGGGGCTTGTTAAGCTTGAGGGTTGTGGAAGCCATTAGCAGCTTCCACTCTCAAATAGCTTGTGAATAAGCCCAGTCCCGCCATCCGCTGCGCCCGCAATCCAGCCCAGGTTGATATTGTCACGGCTGAAATAAAAGCCGTTGTAGCCGGAATTGCTCAGGTCGGTCACTTCGCGAATGAAGCCGCCGCCGTCCTCTGAGCGCCACACGTCCCCATCTCCACCCACCCCATCTTCAACTACGATGCGGATAAGCTGGCTGTCATTTTCAACGATGTTAATGCCGATAACTGCGTGGTTAGCGCCAAAATCTTTAACTGAGGTCCAGCCGCCAGCCGAAAAGGCGTCATTTGAATTGCGGAAAATAGATGTGCCATTCCCGGCCCAAATCGTGCCATCTTTGGCGATAGAGATAGATGTGAACGCGCCCCCACCAGAGGGGCCGACAAGGGCGGCAAACGTGCCGCTCTGGGCGGTTTCTTTCAAGATGGTATTTGCCGCCCCAACCGCGTAAACGTTCCCGCGCGGGTCAACGTTCATATGGTTTATTTGGTTTGAGCCGGTGAAAACTACCGTCCAGGTGACCCCTTGATCAGCGCTTACTTCTATGTCGCCAGCGCCCCGAGCCGCGTACCACCGGTCAATAAACCCAGACATCTGTGGCCATAACATAAAATCCACAATCTCGTTATTGGCACTGGTCAGATCGACCGTTGTCCAGACTGTAGTAGCTGGTGCGGTCACATCAATGTCAGCAAAGGCGATTTCGGCAAAAGCTGCCGCATCTGCTGTGGTCCGGCCAATACCTAGTCGGAACTGGGTTTTAGAAATCCAGTTCCATACGAGATAATCGCCCGTTTCCAACGCGCCGAATGGGTCAGCGCTAGTGGCTCCCCAAGTATCTCCCCCGTCGCTAGTGACAAGCACATTCGCAGCGCCCGATGCACTGGCAGCCGAAATGTAACCTACCACATCCGGTCCGGGGTAGCCACTAGCGCACTCCTGGCAACTCTCGGGATCATCCAAAAAGATAATGTCTGTCAGGTCATCCACCTCGGCTGTGGTAATACGCGACAAGGCTTGATCGACCAAAATTGCAATCAGCTCGGATAGAAACGGGTCCGACAAAGTGGGGTTTGTCTCCGATCCGTCGAGGTTGGGTCCGTCGCTTGGCGACCCATCCCCAGCCAGCGCCCTGCCGAAATGATACATTTTGCACCAAGCGGATGGGTTGTCGATGCCCGTACAGCCTTTGCTTATCCGTTCCTGAATATAGCGGCAAGCTTGCCGGGTGGCAATGTCTTCAACAATGTCAATGCCGATACCGTTGTAACGGTCCAGGGTGATACTGGGTAGACCGCCCGGCACATCATTCAGCGTAGACAGGATCCGGGATCGGCCAAAGGCGTCGCGGCCAAAAACGGCGGTGCGAGAGCCACGGGGGATTGTTTTTCCCGTGGCCCCGACTTGGCCCACTTGAAATGGTTTGGCCGCCGTGAAGTTCCCCTCCGGAGGGAGCCAGATACTATGTTGCGTACTCTTGCTTGGTTCGTGCGGGTTAAAGCTCGGCATAATTTACCTCTTTGCTCGTTAGCTTTTCTTGAATTAAAACAGGGAGCGGCGGGGCTTTTAATAGCTGAAAATGGGTAATTTCATCAGGGGTAAAGGCTAATCCATTGCCTATTTCCCATTTCCCATTCCGCCATCTTGCCATAAACACATACTCCCCATTTGTCACCCAGCATGAATAAAAAGGGGTGAGCTTAGGATGAGGGGGTGATTGCTGCCATTTATGAAATTGTTGCCGTTCTGTGCTCATATTGCCACTCCTGCAAATTGCTTATTGTTTAATTTCGATATTCGTTGCCACGCCATAATAGCGCCTCGCGCAGTCCCGAGAGGGTTAGCTAATTGGTCAGCGTCAATCGCAAATGTGATGTCTGGTCCAGACCGGGCAAAATCCTGGCGTAGCCATTCCTGTTTTGCGTGTGAGCCCCCGCAAGCACAAAAGGGGCGCTTAGTGCGGGCTGTGGCGAGCCAAGAGATGGTGTGTGCCCAGTAATCCGAAAGGGGCTGGCAGGTTTCATCGCTCAAAAACCTTTCGTCAAGCTCGCCAGCGTAATACCATATTTTTACTTGGTCAGGTTCCCGGCAATCGAGCCAGTTCGTTCCCTCCCACCGGTCATCGGTGGCGTCGAATGTGGCTGGGGCAGGCACTACTATTCCACGCTGAACGTTGCGGACGTGAATACAACCGTCTTGCGTTCTCAAGGTGCAAGTCTCACATCCAGTCCCCCCGCAATTCGAGCAAAAAACCAGCACGTTTGTTACCGGGTCACGCTCCCAAAAGAACTGTGCGGATACTTGGGTAAAATCGGTAAATATGCGGTAAACGTCAATCGACGTGACAAAATTACCGGTTGTGCTGATGTCAATCAGCTTGCCATCAATCTCTGTAACCCCAGTCGGGAAAAACTCCCATAGGTCTGGGTCAATCAGCTTCCAACTATCCAGGGTGATTGTCACGCTGCCGGCTGCTATGGCTACTGATTTTAGTGGCCTCACCTCCCACTCTCTTGCTCCGGCATTGCCAGCCGTAAAGACTCCTATTTCGCAAGTGTCGGTAACGGTTGTGGTCAGGGTGATAGTGGCCAACTCGCTAAATCCATCACCGTCCGGGTCTGAATAGACCAACGTGCCGCCGCCCGTGGTAGCAGTCCCCACGAGAGTTGCCCCTCGTCGGCCTGCCTGGATAAACTTACTCCCCTGGCGCGCTTTAATCGACTTCATCTGGCCACGCACGTTCAACCCATTCCCAAAAACGCCCCTGTACGACGGTCGAGGGTAGGGGTGCACTTCATTTGTCACCCACTTAGGACCGGGCGAATACCCAAGCTCTTTTTCGATGTCTTTTTCCGCATCATAGATGGCTTCAGCCAACTCTTCGCGGCTGATTACATCAAATCTCTGCCAAGCGTGTTGATACCAAACATCTTTGCACCCCACGTTTATGGGGAAAATAGAGGGGTTTAGATTGTTGGCCGCCGCACCGTTAAAGTGCGCCGGGTTGATCCCCATAATTTCGGCGTATCGGTCCAGACTCAACAAGGTTGGCAATGAAGCTCTAGCCATTGCTAAACCTCTTTAACGATGCGGTTATCTCAGCTATGACTAATGCCACGGTGGATAACGCAAACGGGAACGCTATCCACCGGGTTCTCTCTTTGAAATTCATATAAAATACTGTCACTGCAACCCCTGTCCACACGCTGTTACACCACTGGCACACCACCCCTGCAGCGAAATTGTTTGTGCCGTAGGGCTGCCCTTGTTCATCCCGCAAAACCCCCACGAGAGAACGCGCCCATTCAAACAGCCCGAAAGGGCCGTCTTCATCGGCTATCAGGCTGCTTATTCTGAATGTGGCTAAAGCTAAGATCGCAAAATCCATTTGAAATAAAATAGGCCACAATCACTTTCCGTGATTGTGGCCTATTAGGCCCAGATTTGGGCTATAGGTTCTCTTTTATTTAGTGCTGCTAACTATTTAGCTCGTTAAATGTTCGTGGAGCTCCTTATTCCAGAGCGCATCAACGAGCGCGTTATGTTCGCCCTCTGGATCGGCTATTTTGCCTTTGCCGCTTTCGTCTAGTAATTGCTTCAGGTCGCGGCAGTACATTGGAAAGCCATCGGGGAGTTCTATCATCTTCCCGAATATCCAACAGAATATTACCCAATCGTAATCAGCGTAATAACCCCAAAACTCAACTTCAGTATCCCATTTGAAAAATAATAACAGCGCCTCCTTAATCGAGGTTATCGTTCCGAATACCTCGACGTGTTCCGGGGGCGCTCCCTTTGGATAACAAGTATTGGGATAAGGGTACTCGCCGTCTTTTCCCCACCATCTCAATTTGTCTAATACATTTTCCCAGACCCATTCATTGGCGGCGCGCTCGTCAAAACTTGTATTTTCAGCGTAAAAAGTGCGCCCGTTTTCATCGACAATGCCAATCGAAATTAACTGAATAGATCCAGGATTTTCAGTGAATTCCGTATCAAGGAAATATTTCATTCTGCCAGCTCCATAATCTGGCGTGCTGTCGAGGGTCCGATGCCATGCATCCTCTGCAACCCGTCAAGCCCCAGCTCGGCGATAGCCTCTTTTGTGGTCCTTCCCGCCTCTCGAAGACTGCGTTGAACTGTCGGTTTCAAGGAACCCAGATCTATAGGCCGTGCCATTTCTACTGGCGGTGCCATTATCGCCACAGGGGGCGGCACTTCCTCCGGAGCCGGTATTGGGTCAGCCACAACTTCAACAATCGCCTCGAATTTATGGGGGTTTTTATCCACAACCTCTTCAGGGACCAAGAATGTTTCCGCCCCTGCCCCTAGATGGCGACCTAATCCCCATCCCACGTCATGACGTCCTGCGTTGGGCCAGATGTATCTGGCCATTATATATCCGTCTGAGTTTGCCACTATTTCCTCGCCGGCCCTTTTCTTGCTTCCACAGCCACACCCCATAATAGCCACCTTGTCGTGCTTTTCTATGAGGTATTGTAACACCTCCTCGTGGTTTTGTAAACCCACCTCGCGTCTCGTCCCGCTAATGTAATTGTAAATCAGGAATGGCTTTTTTATCCGGGTGAAACAGCGCCCCCCTTTTGCCATTCGTAGCCAGTAATCCCAATCTTCCCACGTTGGCATTTTCTCATCAAAGCCGCCGATGTCAAAATGCCACTGGCGGGGTATCAGTGTAGTAATCAAATTCCAGATATAGAACTTGCCGTCTGGGTGCTTGCGCGGCTCCATAAAAGCTCGCTGGCAATCAAAATCAATACCCGGATTGCTAATGTATGCCTGACTCAATTCCTCGTTCCAAGCGGCCAGACGGTGTTCCCTCTCCATCTCTTCAGCATAGGCCGACGAAACAACAGCCCGTCCAATGGACGCCGAGTAGATACCGTTTCCAGTTTCCCAAAATGCATCCCTCATCTCTCCCAAAGCATCGGGTTCGCTAGGATTAAAAAAGTCGTCCGCATCGAGGAACAACAGGAACTTGCCTTTGGCCATTTCGGCGCCCATATTGCGGGCGTATCCGGGGCCACGCTTCCCCCTCGTATTCTCCCATTTTACATAAGGATACGCCGTGTGCAGTTCGGAATAATGCATGTTGCCCGTGTCAAAGACAACAATCGCTTCCCAGTTGCGGAAGTGTTGCGCTTCGATACTGTCCAGGGCTGTTCTCAGATCATCCAGGTGACTCGGCCCGACCGGGATGACGATAGACACCTCCGGCTCATCATATTGCCTGACCGCGTGGCTATAATGTAAGGGAAGCACAGAACAGGCGAAAGGGTAGCGTTTGTCGCGGCTATAGGGTAGCCACGCCAGCCAATCGACTTCCCGGTATTCTTTGTTACCCGACACCTGGCCGCCTCTCGAGTAATTAAAAAGAGGGTCTGTCGTAGTCTGTTTTGCTGTGTAGCCAATAGACAGGATTTGCGCCCAAAACGCCGCGTCTTCTGAGCCGGCCCCATCTGGACAATACCGCGACCGGTAGCCCCCGACCCTCTCCCACGCATCTCGGCGAAAGACGCAAGCGGTCGGTATCTGGTTTTGCCTGTTCTTACTATCGAATTGTTTCGCCGCCTGATAAGCGCCAGGCCAATCAGAAATCTTACTTTCGCCCGTTGCGTGATCGTGCCACCGCAAGCCGGGGTAGGCTATGCCTATAGTGCGGTCCTCTATTAAGGTTGCACGGCATTTTTCTATAAATTCAGGGTCGAACCAATCGTCCCCATCCAAACAAGAGACTAACGCCGTCTTCGTATTTCTAATGCCGCTGTTTCGGGCAGCCGCAACCCCCTGGTTAGGCTGGTCCATAAAAACCACCGGCCAATCACTATACTTCGCCTTGACTGCGTCAATACCCGCTGTGTCTGTGCTACCATCATTTACAATGAGCACTACCTCTAGCTGGTAGGACTGCGCCAGGCAACTCTCTATAGCTCGGCTTATCTCTATTTCTGATTTGTTGTAAACCGGAATGACAACCCCAACGGTTGCGAGCGGCTCATTATAAGCCAGTTCGTACACCCTCGCCACCCGTTCGCAAATCTCGCGCCAGGTGTAAGATTTGGCCATTTCGCGGCCATTATCGCCCAAGGTCCGCTGATGAGAAAGACAATACTCAAGCCCATTGGCCAAATCTTCGTAGTTTCCCGGTTGCGCCAGGTAACCGTTAACCCCGTGCGTCACCAGATCGAGGTTGCCCCCCTCAGCCCATCCCAAGATTGGCTTCCCCGCGGCCATAGCTTCAAGGGTTCCAATACCGAAAGTTTCTTTGATACTGGACAAATAAACGGCGCAACCCAATATCATTTGTTTCATTTGTTCAAATGGCACTTGCCCCGTCACTTTGAGATTAGGTGACGGGGTAGGGGCGAACGTGGACATAAACCGCTTCGAGGGAAAGATACGGGCAAGCCTGATAACAGCGTCAGGTTTGCATATATCAAAATCCCGGTGCTTGTTCCACAGCACATAACCCCCATCGTCCCCCGTCCCTTGCCATTCGTCCCATTCGATGCCGTGCCCGATGACGTGCGGGTCTATCCTCATATCACGCCGGATACTCTCGGCTACCCACTGAGAGGGGACGGTTATTTGAAGTGCCTCTCTAAGCGAGTTAACCACCGCCGTGTTTGCGGACCATTCGTAATCTGTCAAGGACGGAATGTCCTCCGTCCAATAGAGACCGTGGTTATGGGCTACATCTGCGCCCCTGGCAACGCCAGCGTGAACGGCAGTCAGATCGTAGCTGAACGTGTCTGGGGTGACATATTCAATGCCAAACTCAGGCATATATTCGTTGTATGCCTCAACAACTCTTCGGACGCCGCCTTCGCCCTGGCCGAACTGACTCAGATGGGGCAGCATTAAGACTTTCATTCAGCCTCCATATATTTCCTGACCGCTTCCTGAAAAACCCGCGCCATTCCCATTAATTCTTCTCGATCATTCTCGAAATACTCCCCCTTTGGAAAGGAGGCATTTTCTATACACGCCGAAAATTCACCGCTGATTTTCAAAAGAAGTTCGCAATCAGATTTGGTCATATAACTATCCTCTGCTGATTGAAATATTTCTGGCTGAAAATCCTTGTCTCGACGTGTTTCTTTGAAAATATTACGGATCTTCGTCTGAAGATTAATGACCTCATCAGAATATTTCACGTGGCGTATCGCCCAAGGCAAAAAACGGCAAGACGCCTGATAGAGGGGGATTCCCGTTAACGTCTTGTGATATAGATCATTCAACCGAGCCCCTTTTCAAACTTATCTTTAAGTCTTTGATATTCTTGAAAATCAACTTTTTCAGCCATGGTTGATTGTTTTTCTCTCTTTTTGTTCTCTGCCTCTTGGCGAAATTCAGCTAATGGCACAGTAATTTTCTCGTCCTTCAATTCGTAAAGAAATGCGCTATTTATATCCTCACTTATATAATCCGGAGGTTCCCCATAATCGGCGGTTAACTTTTCAAATGCGACCGACATTATATCTCCGTGGCGTGGAACTTCTATTTCTTCAAGGGCAATACCGCAACCGATTGTATAATCGCACCCGCCATTTTGTTTCATCACTAGTAGATATTTCATTTACACCTCCAAAATCAAATAAGCTATACCGAAACCGAAGGCGGTTCCGTTTATAAATCCGATGAAAAGAAGAAAAAGCAATACCTTTTTATGAGCCGCCACTTTTTCGCTATCCAGTTTTCGTCTTTCATTTTATATCGCCCCCTTCTTTTTCAACCATTACCCATTGGCCAGCGGCTAATATCACCTTGATTGACAAGTGGTCACCCCCCCTGAACACCAAAGCCCCATTTTGCTCTTCGCATGTTTGAGCCCTAAAAGTCGTCCTAAAAGTTGTCAGATTCGGGGCTTTCATTACTTCGGGAGAGGGCTTTAACATTGTCACCTCCCACGATAGATCCACTAATTCGCTCATTCGCATCTCCAAATAAACCGTTTCTTATTTCTACCCTCAACGAGGGTGTGGCCAATTATATCAACTTTCTCGAATTCGCCATATTTCAAAAGCCATTCTTTCATATCGTCATTGCCAGTCAGAAACGAGAAGCCCGGCCCATCGCCGGCGTATTGACATTCAATCAAGGCAATATCTGAATGTTGGTTGATCCATTTCAGAGCATGCTCAGGTCGTTGAAGGTAAGGCAAAACCGAAAAACAGATGATTATATCGGATTTTTCGAGTGGCCATGGCCACTCATCTAACAAGTCGATGTCGCCTTGCAAAATCTTAATGCCCCTATGCCACACATCAACAGCATACCGGGCGTTTTTCGGGTCCGAATCAATCCCCATGGCATCTGCCCCGGCATCGTGAGCGCAGAAAAGAATATCGCCCTTCCCACAGCCCAGGTCGATCGCCGATTTGCCCTTGAAATCAATATGGCTGGAGATAATGTCCCATTGCTCTGGGGAGCGGATGTTATGAACCGCCATAAATAATCTCCCTCACGGTCCTATTCAGCCAATATTCGTCACCCTCTGGCCGCTTATCTGGGCGAGGATCGGTCGTCAATCTACTTTCCGCGAAATCTAACAATATCGGCGTATTGTCCCTTATTAGCACATTGGGACGGGTCAGGTCGCCGTGCCGAATGCCGTGCGCCCCAAGCGCCTCAAGCGCTCTGGCCGTGTGAGATAATAGCAACCTGACATTAGTCGGTGTTTCATCTTCGATGAATTCCAGCTTCAACACCTCCAGATCGCAACGTTCGACGAACGGAACGAAACTAAGGGACATTTTTTCCAAGCACCACAATTCATTTTCGGTCAGAAACTTGGGCTGCCATTTGTAAATGTAGCCCGGATCATCTTCAAGGGTCCACAGCTTGGAGCAGGGATGATCTTTAATTACCTTCTCCATCATTTGCGTTCATCACCATCAATCATAAGTCTGGCCCACCATCGCCCCATCTGGTTCATATAATGTTCTGTTACTTCTCTCTCCGCTTCAATTGCTTTGATAATTTGCCGTCTCAAATCCGCATTATTTAAGGAGGTAACAATGTAAAAATCATTAGCAATACCAGAAGCTATCTCGTTTGGCGACTTCTCCCATTTTGGCGTTTGTGCTCGCGTTGCGGCCCGTTCGATCTTGCCGCGTTCTTTTTGAGCAATTCCCTCTTGATCGTCAGCATCTAATTTCATTTGCGTGCATCTCCAACCAAATACCAGCAATTAGGCAAGTGCTCGATATTCCAGCTATGCCACATAAACCCCTTATGTGGCATAGGGCGCCTCATCTTCATCAAGGTTAGCGCCCAAGCCATATTATCAACCCCCCCCCAGCCCGCGCCGTAGGCTATCAGATACGATTGCGCCGGACACAGGTCTATGATAGTTTCTCTCGCGTGTAGGGGCATCTCATTCAACGAGTAGAGACCTATCAGGAGATCGCAGTTGATTTGTTTGTCGATCTTGGTCCTGAACTCCACCCCCTCAATCCCCACGTTGCTCAGATAGTATTGCTGAAGCAAGCTAAATTCCGACAGGTCAAGAATGATGTAGCGCCCCTGGAACCCCAACCGGTGGCAGATTAAAGCCATTGCGCCGTAACCGCCGCCGACCTCGACGATGATATCAAGGTCTTTGACTCGCTTCCCTGTCTTTTCTTCCCATTGCCAGAGGTGGTAATATTGATGTATAAGGTTCCCGCTGGAAGTGAATTTGATATAACCGGCGCCAAGATTAGCTTCCAGCGTGTGCTCTGTCCAAAGATCGGGCTTGCCTATGCCTGGGTCGTCCAGTATTTCACCGCACTTTACAGCCCACTCACCACTGAGCAAGGTGGCTAGTTCATGATGAATATATGGCGCGTTCCCCACGAACATCGTGCCCACTATGCCCGGCCACGTCAAAAACTCTGCCGGGTCGTTATTCAGGATATTTTGGCGCAAGTCCCAGGTCCAGAATTCCCAGGTGTGTGCCGGCTCTACCGGCTCCATCGGCGGCAATGCGGCAATTGCGGCTTTAAGTTCGTCGGCGGTCATCGGGGAGCCGCGTGCATCCACAAAGCTATCTTCCGGCGTGTAAAGTTGCGGTTTGTTGTCACTCATAGTGGCTCCTGTTGAAAAGTGCAACAGCCCAAAAATACAATTTCGGGTATTTAATGTGCAGGCTGCTATTCCAAAGAAAGTTTGGGATTACAAACCACCCCCACTTTCGCGGACCTAAGCGGTCTAATCCCAAATTGTAGATAAACCGGTTCCATCTGGTGTTTTTCATCAATCAACAATCCCTAAGCTCCGTTTTAAATCTGAATTTTCCTCGAGTGTTTTCCTGTAACCTGTCCCGCAAATGCAGTGCATTTCGCAAGCCATTTCATGCGAAAGCAATAAGGACAAACACGGTCTTTAATTGGTCTACCCATCGGCGGTCATTCCTTTGGCCAAGAAGGGTCTCCCAAGTAAATCGTCGTGCTGAATTTGTCACTCGTTTCAACTTCTGGAATTGTGTCACTCCTTACAACCGGTAAACTTACTTGGTATTTTCTCACGAAAACCCAATCATTCAGTCCCGCCCGATCTGCAAAGGCTGCGTTTACGAACAGCTTAACACCATCATATAACAAACCGTGTTCCGCCGCATAATCAAGCGTAGATAAGCAAAGCTCCTCAATCAATGATAATGCGCCAGGGGCGCTATCAACGGTGCGCTTTTTTCTGAGACTCACTTCGTCAGGGGGTAGAGATGCATCTGGCACGGCGGGGAATTCATTGCCGCCAATGGTTAAATGTTGGCGGTCTTGTTTCTCCAAAATCAAGAGCGTTCGATCTTCATCAGGAACTACTTGTGTCACTACATACACTTCGCCGTCTTTGCCCGTCATACGATCCCCTAACTTAATAAAGGAGTTGCTGTCCATTTCCCTGACAAGCCCTAATGTCTCTTTGGAAAATTGGACCAAGGCCCGCAAAGCGACAAAGATACCCTTAACCATAATCTTCACAATAGACCTTTCACAAGAGCGCCCCTAACGAGCTGCCAAAGTACGCCAGCGCAAATGCGGCGGCACATCCAACAAATAACAGGATCAGCGGCACGGCGATGGCCATAGCGACCCCAAACCCAATGCCGAAATTCCAGCCGTCTTTGACACTCAGCCCGACCCCTTGCGACTCTCTCTCGACAGGCCAAGCGTTGATAGTCATCTTGTGACTTTTGGGTTTATCTTCAGGAGGCGCTTCAGGAGGCGACGGGTATGGGCCTGTAGTTATAGGGGGAGGTCGTTTTGTCATTGTTTAACCACTTTCTCAAACCAGGGCGTGTCCTTTGCGAACGCGGGAACAGAGCCGGGCGGGTGAGGCCAAAAAGCCCAACATTGAATTTCGTCTAACCCTATTATCTGCCATTCGCCATCTGCTTGTAAAGTGCTGAAGGCTTTTTCGACAATATCCCAATGCCCCACCTGCATTGTCTGAAAACTTGGAAACGTATCTATATCTGTTGTGGATATAAGTACCAAAATACTGCAGTCAGGGGCATAATCCGGCCCGTGCCATTCAATGATTGTTTGCCAGATTTCTTTTGTCATCGGTCAACCTGTACGCAATCTATGCTAGTGTTGAATGTGTAGCAGATAACCCCGTTTTGCATAGGATGGGATTTGATGGGTTGAAACGCCGGCACTCTAAATACAACCATATAGTAAAGGACTGAGGCTGCTATCAGACCAAAAACAATCGCAATAACAAGATCCCTAACATTCTCAGACATCTTTTCGCCAAATGTGCGCGGTCTGGATTATCAGCCGCTTCAACACAGCCCTCAACACAGCCCAAAGTTCCACAGTAAGACCTATCGAAATGATAATATAAACACCAGAGCAAGTACCGGCCACACTAAAACTGCGATAAATTCCAAAACTAACGTTGCGATTTCCATATCAAATACCCCCTTACCTCAAACATCTTTCCACCACTCCAAATCGGTGATGTATCCCTGTTCGAGCATAAATTGCCCGAAGTGCCCATTGAATGTCTTAGCCGTTTCCCGGTCGAAGTGATTGCGCCAGTCGCCCACGATACCCTTACGCATGAAGTGGCCGCCGTCATCGTAGGTCTTACTCATATTTTCAAACGATTGGCGGCTAATGGCTTGCTGAATTCGTTTATCCGATGGCTTTTCCAGCAAATGGCTGACAATCCCCTTTAATTCGCTGTAAGCGTTGCTATGTAACCGTTCGTATCTGGTAATAATTAGCTTTTTAACTTTCAGCGGCTCAACCGGCTTAAGCCAACTTTCTACCCAATTAGCATAAGACCTTTTGGGTGACGCCATTACCTCGATTGCCAGTTTGAGATCGGTGGTCTTTCGGTAAAACATCGCGCTAACAACTACATCACGCGGGTCTCGTTGCGACAAAACAACTGTTTTCCCCTTCAGATATGGTATAGCATGCTCCCAATAGGGGTAATGGTTTTTGCGTACAACCCACTCGCCACTAACTGGATGCCCATAAGATAGAGGTTCCATTTGTTGCGTGTCCTGATGTTGGGCTTCGAGCAGGTCGCAAATTAAGCGCATGAGCCACGTGACACCGGATTTAGGGTATGCGGTTACTATGACTTCTTTCATAAAGTTGCTCCGCAGTCGGGGCAAATACGAGACGGAATGTTTTGCTTGGGGCCCTTGAAAAACGCGCGCCTTTCGTCAAAATTAACGCTTGCCAATTCCCATCCTATTGCAACGCTCCTTGTTATCATATATCCCTATGAGATAGATGTGAATCTATTAATTCGTAAATGACGCCTAAATTGAAATCATCAGGTATCAGTTCATTCAACGGGCATAATGCAAATGCTTCATGTCTTTCAAGCCACTCGCTACATGCTACGCATATAAACCCCTTAAACCAGCCATATTCACCATATTGCGGTAAAAGATACTGTTGCATCTTGTCAGGCACCAACTTGGTTGCATCTTTCGATAAGCGCAATTGTTTCATACGGTATATGGCTCTCCTGAGATGTATTCTTTCGTCATCAGGGGCACTCTCAACAAGTGAATCTAAGTCAGCCCAATCAAGGACGCTTTCAGTGCTGATATGTTCTCCCAAAATATTCTCCTATCTTCTCAACAACATAGGCCATATGCTCATCAGTCAGGTATTGCGAACAGCCGACATAAAACCCCTGTTCATTAATCCATTTCGCCACCGGGTAATCATCCTCATCAAACAGCCCCTTATAACACGGCTGGTTGGTGAGCGGTAACATTTCCCGCGTTTCAATACCGTTACTTTCCAGGTGCCGTATGAGTTCCCACTTATCGCCGTCCCGCAAAATAATAGGATACATCATACAAGAATGAATGCGATCGTGCGGGAAATACGGAAGTTGCAATTTATCTTTGAACTGGGTTAGGTTTGTGGTCAGGTGTATTGCGTTTTTAGTTCTAATGACAAGATTTATGGTCAGATCGTCTAGCTGAGGCAATGCTATGGCGGCCTCAAACTCTGTCGGCCTGGAGCTATGCCCTATGGATGCAAAGTGATACCTCTTCCGTATTTCATCGAAATCAAACTCTTTCATGTCTATTGGTGCTGCTTTGCGTTCCCAGCCGTGATTAATCAGAGATCGCATTTTGCGGGCATATTGGGGGTCATCTGTTATCGCCATCCCCCCGACACCCGCGGTGATGTGATGCGACATATAAAATGAAAAACAACTTACATCACCCAGAGCGCCAACTGGAACACCGTCATAAGTCGCCCCCAAAGCTTCGCAAGCATCTTCAATAACACGCAAACCGCAATCGCTGGCAACGTCGCGGATAGCGCCCATGTCGGCGGCCAGCCCGAAAACGTGTACCGGGATAATCGCCTTTACATTCGGCTGAATTCCTAATGCGTATATCGGTTCAGTGTCGATGGTGTAGGACGTTGGGTCAACGTCCGCCAAAATAGGGTTAAGGCGGCAATGCAAGACCGCGTTAATAGTGGCCACGAAAGTTAGAGCCGGACAAATGACATACGACCAATCTGGCCACCCTTCGATCTCTTTAAGCGCCTGCAACGCAACAACCAGAGCCGACGTGCCGCTGTTGGTCATAATGGCATGTTGGACACCGTGATACTGGGCAAAGCGGGCCTCAAATTCCTTGACGAATGGGCCAGGGGATAGCCGGCCCGACGCCAAGACCTGATCCACATTTTCCCGCATTGCGGGGGTGACAACGAATGGGCCGCCGATACGACCAATCTGGCCACCCTTCGATCTCTTTAAGCGCCTGCAACGCAACAACCAGAGCCGACGTGCCGCTGTGAGAACTTTTCTGTAATAGACTTTCGGGGTATATTCAAGCTTGCGGTTCATCGGTTTTGATTTCATCCTATCACCAATAACCGGATCAGTAAAGCGATAACACCAAGAAAAACGGGGCTCAATCCCAAAAAGCGCCAGAATAATATCAGTCTTCCATATCGTTCAATATCCCTGTCATGCTCTTCGATTTTAGCGTTCAGCCGCTCAATTTCCGTCAAAATGCCGCCAACTTTCATCTAAATCCCCTTCAAAACCATATATGTGATTACTAACCCGACAAAAGAAATAACAATTAAAAAAATGCTGTACGCCGTGTCTGTTTGACGATCCCTGTTTTTATGACTCTGTTCAATCTCTCTGATGTTCCGCCTTACGGCATCTTCAAGCTTACGGCTCATCGGCTTGGATTTCATTATATCCACCCTTTATCCCTCATAAATGACAGGTCGCCCGGTTTAATCGCCCAGTGGTCGCCCTCATAGACAGGGCTGCCATTATTACGAGACTGGTAGATATTGCCGTGCAAAAGGGGCGCCTGGCGTGTGCCCAGTACCAATTGGTCATCGGTCACCCGCCGCGTCCCGTTTATCTCGATGTCTTGGGCGGTTTCCCCGGGGATCAGAACACGTCTCATCTGTTCGCGGTTCCAAATTCCAGCCCAGAGACTCATTTGGTATGGTGTGCCTGGCGGAGACTTGATTAAATCTAGATAGCCACAATTGTCATAGGTGTTGGCTCCAAACAAGAAATTAGCGCCGCCGTTGATGTATAACCGGTCGTGGGTCAGATCTATTTTCAGCACATTTTCAAATTGGGCGGCATAGTCGAAAAGCATCTTGACCGCTTGCATGTCGACCGGTCTGGTCAGCCAGTAATCTTCAAGCATTAAAATGAATTGTTCTTGCGCCACCTCGTCTAAAATGCGGAGCAGTTTTTCAGACCACCGTGAAGCTGGCCAATCGATCTGGACGCCCATACTGATAAACCGGGTGAGATCATCGGCGTAATAGTCAACGGGCGCAAACCCGCAAATTGTTACATCAAATCCCGTTCCCGGACCGCCCAACGAATAGGGATCGGCATTGGCATATTTAAGCCACAGATACATAAACGGCGACAGACAAGGATACATCTTTTCCGATGCGACTATAATTACTTGCATTATTCGTCTATTCCTAGCATAAATTGCACCGCGTCAGCGTGCCCAGTCCGCTTGAGATAATCAATCCACATCTCGGTGGCTTCGCGGTGCAATTCCGGCAACCAAACTTGATCCATTGTCGGCCACCGCTTTTGAATGTAGGGGCTGTTGAAATTCAGGCCAAACCTGGCTCCCCCCCAGAAATCGCTAACCAGCCAAGCTATGCGGGAGATATTCATCACCGTGGCCATTCCCGCACACATTAGACACGGTTCAAGCGTAGAGTAAAGGGTAAGGGGCGGGAAGCGAGGGATCTCGTCTTGATAAGTTTCCAGCGCCAGCAATTCCGCGTGTTTCGCATTTCCTATTTCGCGGCGGCTGGATGACGCAAGCACATCGTCACTATCAGTCACCAAGACCGCTCCCACCGGACTAAATCCTTCAGTAAAAGCAATTCTGGCGAATGTCATTGCCAACTCAAAATAGCGCCGATCATCCTCTTCCAAGATATGCCTCAATAGTTTTCTCTAAGCCGGTCATAAGGGGCGTTTCAGCGCACCATCCCAAGTCGGTCATTTTAGCAATATTTGAACATCGGATGTCATCGCCCTGGTCAAAGGTCGCTTTCCCCGATTTGGCCAATGGCTTGTCCATCATGGTGCTGATAAACAAGTGAAGGTCGTACATCGAAATCACGTCATTTGAGCCCAGGTTGTAAACTTGTTTGTGACCGCCAAACTCCATCGCGGCCAGCATCCCCCTAACCACATCCTCAACATAGACAAACTCCCGCTTGGTGTGACCGGCAAATATCTTAACCGTGCCATCGCCGTATCCCCTGATTAGCTTGGGGATGACATGGGCCCGCTCGTCGTACCAGTCGCCCGGCCCGTAAATGTTAGATGGGCGCACAATTACAGCGTGGGGTAACGAGGACCACTGGACTACCCGCTCCCCCATCCGCTTCGCCCAACTGTAGCCGGCGTTGGCTCTGGTTGGTTCGCCACCAAGGTTGTCTTCGACAGCGGGAGCGTTCGCGTCCTCTCCATAGACACAGGCCGACGAAACTTGAAGGAAATGGGGGACTTCCAACCGCTCACAGACCGCGACCGGGATAGTCTGAAGTTGGGCATTTTTCGAAAACATATCGCCTTGATGTTTCTGGTTAAACTCCACGCCGGCCACACTTGCGGCCAGATTGAATACCGCAAAAGGGGAAATCCCATCTAGTGTGTCTAAGAACATTCCCCTATTCAAGATAATATCCAGACTTAAAGGCTTGTTTTTGAGGCCATAACAACGCTTCCATTGAAGATTGTGATTGCGTAGAAAATTGTCAATCACGAAGACATTCGCCCCGCGCCCTTGAAGCGAGCGGCACAGATGCCGCCCCACAAAGCCCGCGCCGCCTAAGACAACTGCGTTTTGCCCCGCGTAAAAATCACCCATTGGGTAATACCCCATACTCTAAATAGTAATTCAAAATGACATCCAAGCTATAAGGCAAGGATTGAACCTTTTCAATTGCTTGCTGTGTCGAAAGACCACTTGCATGGCACAACCGAGCAATACCCCTGTCGTTTTTTTGTTGCGCCATAATCGCAGAAGACATATAATAAGATAGGCTTGAAAGATTGGGCCCTACCGCGGCAATGCCCGTTATCGCCATTGCTATCTGTTTTGTTGCCTTAGACATACCTTCAGCCATCCGCAATTATCTCCTTTCCATCTGAGTCCCACCTAATTAGTTTCGGCGGCTTCAACATAACGCTATCGGGATCTAGGTAGTACATTCCCCAGGGTTGCTCATCTTTCAGCACGATAACACGTTCTTGCTCCGGCACTGCCTCAAGAGCGGCCTTCATAGCGCCCTCCCCCTTTAGCCTGCCAGGAACCCACGCCAGCGCCCCTGTAGCCGCCATCTCTGTGGCCATTTTCAGTAATTCGCGACGTGATAATTTACTCATCTTCGATAAGCCCCTCTCTTATCAAGAGCAAATACAACGCCTCTCGCACCAAATCGCTTTTTGTCACGTGCGGCTTGAGAAGCGTGACTAATAATTCGTCGTACTTGCGCGGTATTCGTATCGGACCAATCGAGACGGTTTTACTTTGGGTCGTAGGGGTCATTGTGTCCTGAGCGCATCTGTAATAATATCAGCATCTTCAGTCATGATCAAATCTTCTTTGCGGAAGTATATTGTACCTGTCTCCCCATTCAATAACAGTTTGTGGTTGCTCATGCTTATTTCTCCCTTAATCCATTATAACACAATGTATGCTACAAGCAAAAAGCCTGTAGCTACTAGCTGCCGATCTTGGCTTTGGGTTTATCCCCCTTAATAGCCACAAAAACAAAAGACCCCTCTGGGCTGGAGGGGTCTTTTGCCATAAAAAGGAGGAAAAAAGGAGATACTATTACTTCCAAACCGCGAAATCTGTACCTTCGCCTCGGATGGAAACCCCACCATCGACGTGGTACGGGCTCTCGGTGAACGGAGAACGCAGGTGTTGCAGCGGGCGATACATTACGTCGTCTATACGGCCAGCTAATTGGGGAGTTTTCAAAACAAGCCGCTGTTCGGTCCGAAGTCCAAACAGATGACACCAGTAATCGGTATTGGTGGCCCACGAATACACCCCGTCATCTGTCCAGAAGTTTTGTAGATCGGGGCGTACAATCTGGCCGTTCCATTCTCGGTAATCCAGGTATTGCCGCTCCGTTGCAGCTACCCCATTGACCCGAACTGGAACCATATAAATCGAGCTCGCAAACTCGCCAGCGGCCAAATTAGCGTTAGTGATGTTGGTGTCTTCAGCGATACCAACATCTTTAATAACCGGGTAATCCGTGCCGTTGATGGTCATAACCATTGAGCGGCGCATAGTGTCACGCTGTGTGGTCATGTCCGTGCCGTCGATAGTGACCCGGTTGCCGGTCGTTGCGGCCAAGATCAAATCTTCAGGAATGGTGTTGTATTTGATCGGCCAAATCTGAGACAGCCTTTGCCAAAGCTGCGGCCTCATTGCGAAAACCCAATCAACATCCAAAGATGCGGCCTCCGCGTTGTTGCGGACAAAGAACTCCAACATTTCAAGATATTCCGCAATGTCTTTCCCCGTGCCGCCCACCTCGTTAAAGGTGAAGTTTTTCACATCGCTATCCAGAGCCGGACAAGCCTGGTTGGTTTTCGCGTCCACTTGACCGGTCGCAATCTGAACGTCCAGGCCTGGGAAGTTGAAGTTAGTCGCTACAACCCCCTGCCAGAACTGCTTAACCAGGTCAATCTCAGCCAGTGCGGCGGCACTAACCATCGCCGCCATTTCAACCAGCGAGATAATAGCGTCACCGTCCAGGCCTGCGGGGGTCACATTCTCAAGACCCAGCACTTGCCCTATCAAATTCAAATCGGTGAAGTCGCCCCGGTTAACACGCTTCAAAATCTGGCCCGGTTCAATCGTCTTCGTGTCTTTTCGGAGGCGGCCAAATTGAGCAGTGAGGTAACAGCTTTTCATATCAGTGGTCGGGGCCGGGTCGCAAATGAGGGTGGGCTCTGACCCGTCCTCTTCTGTAAACCCGGTGAACGACGCAAATTGCGGGTTTGTGTCAGCGTTGGCTACCAGGGGTAGCACCGTGGCGATAGACTGGAAGGGGCGCACGTAGGCGGAAATGACTGTAGGGTCAGTCCCCAATACGTTAAAAATACCGCCGGGGCCGTGTAGGAGTGTGGCCGTCTGGGTAGAGGCTTGCTTGGTTTCGGATTCCTGATAGCCTAAAAGCTGAATAATAGACTCTTGGTTTTTAGCGATAAGCGTTAGCGGGTCGTTGAAATTTTGAGGGGGACTAGCTACTCTGAAGCTCATTATTGTACACCTCGCTCAATTTGCTGGTTGCGCCGGGCGATATGAGCCGCAAGGCCGCTGATCCCCGGTGCGCCAGGCGATTGAGCGGGCGCTTCCTCCGGTCCGCTCTTGGCCAAGCTTGTGCGCCCGTCAATCTTGGTCTCAGGCGCCCCGATGACCGATGATTGGTACAAATCCATCAAGCTAGCCGCCGGGGTGCTCTCCAAGGTCTCTTTATCCAGGGTCAGTTTGTTTTCTTCTAATCCCTTGACACGTTTTGCCAAGTCGCTGACCACTTCAACTAATTGCTTGGTGGACGCGGCTACCGACTTGACCAGATCAATCACTTCGTCGCGCTCCACATAGTCGCCTTCGCCTCCGACCCCTTTAGTGGCTTCGGTTTCAGGGACTGCTTTCTTTTCAAGCCCCTCTGTTTCTTTGTCCAGACCTTCAATTTCCGCCTCTAAACGGTCAGCATCTAAACCAATCTGAGTGCTTTTGAGTCTGGCTTCTTCTGATAGTGCCATTTCTTTTACCTCATCACCTAATATGTTAAAGTCTGTAAATTTATTTGCCGCCGCCCATGCGGGGAGAGGCGATATTTCCTTAGTGATGTGTTCTATTATAATCGTTGGGTCATCAGCTCTGCGCTTTACGCTGTATGGCAACATCCCGTGAGATGTTGCCAAATCATCCGTTAGCGAGTCAGCTATCCATTCCTTGCCTTTATCAATGGTTCCACTGGCTACTGCAAAACCCCGATCATCGTAAGCTATGAAATCTGATATGCCCCATTTCGTGCCAGGGATGTGCCATATACGCAATTCAGGATAGGGCAATTTACCCTCATTGACCATCTTGGTAAAACGCAAGTGGCTTGCTTCAGAAATGATTTCAGGAGGGTTGTCACGATCTCTAACGTTGTTTGAGTAAATAGCCAGCCAGCGATAAATACCGCTTTTTTCTTTCCAGAAAGTGAAAGACTTCTTCCTTTCAATCTCTTTACGGACGCTGGTCGGAATGTCCTCATCAGCAACGCCAATTTTACGATAAGCCGCCCTAATCTTGGCCTTGACCGCTGCGACATCGCCGCCCGGTATCCGGACCTTTTGACCCCGGAAGCCGCCAGGGGAAAAGGCGGCGGCAGCAGCACCAAGTTGGGCGCGGGTAATATTGCCGGGTCGCCCCTCAGCCAATCTCAGTTTCCAAGACGACACATTAGCGGACGGTGTAAAAGCGAAATCGGACTTGGGGAATTTTATACCCCCCTCAGTCTTCATTTCGCCTTGCTTTTCCACAGCATTAACCACCGCGTCTGTCAAGGGCTGCCATCGCTCCTTGCGATCTTCCATGACCGCCCCGGCCAGAGCCCCAAATTCGGCGGCCAGATCGCTGATAGCCTCAGCTTTATCTTCAACATCGGGCGACATTATAACGTTGTCAACTAACTCGGTGAATTGGCCTGTTTTCACCCGTATTTCATTTGCCGCCTCTATCGCTTCTTCAGCCGCGTCGAGTTCGGCAAACGAGGTGGCTCCGAAGTTAGAGCCCCCTTCCACGTCGTCTTTTTCGTGTTCGTCGTCCAGGTGCATCCGCTTTTCTTCTGTTTTGTCGGGTGGGGCAGCGCCTTCGGGCTCTACCAAAGGTGCTTTATCATCTGTTTTGGTCATTTGTTTCTCTAATCTGCTGCGACAAATCGCTATCGCCCTCCCCTTCTCCATTCCCGGATTATCGGACCTGACACTAGATACACACTCGTCGATATCACGTTCTAGCTTTGAACCCGGCTCAATTCCTGAAAATGGCATCTGCAATTTAGCAACAAAAAAAGCCCGACCTCTTTCCGAGGTGCGGGCTGTAGTTACAGCATTTTGATTGTTAGATGGTAGTTTACTTGTTTTTTGTTTCCATGTCAAACTAAAACCTATCTGGCTTTTTCCCGGTCTGTACCTCGATAATGGCGTACATGACGGATTTTAGGTGATTTCCTACCACGGGCACCTTATCGGGGGGCAAAAGTATTTTTAGGATAGCAGACATGTCGCGAAAAATAGAGGTGTATAAATGTGCCAACCTCTTGCGCCGGTTAGCTTCTCGGCTGTTGGTGGTGGTCGTAATGTCTGTGTACTCCATTACCAACTCTCTCTCCAATTTATAGAAGCTAAAAAGTCCTGATTTTGCGTGATAGGGGTGGTACTTAATACTATCTCGTCGGGGGTGTCATCAATGAACGACCCTAGACGTAGCGCGTTTTGCAAGTCGGCTTCTGCAAATTCCAGGGCGCTTGACGCATAACCGCATCTTAAAATTGTTCCGTCTGCTGTAATTACATCGCCCGTGACTATACCAATACCGAACTGAACTGCCGAATTGGGTTCATCGGCAAATGTCAGGCCGGTCGTCAGTGTCGGGTTTAGATGCACCTTCCACAAAAATGGCGAGGCCGGGGCGGACCTTTCCAAAAGTGTAAATCCCGTTTCCCTCACATCGGCTGAAAGATATGCGTCTTTTAATCGTATCCCCACCAACGCATAGGTAGTTCCTACGACATTCGTGTTTATTATAATAACACCGGTGTCGTTTCCCCTATCCGTGCCGCTTGGTTGCACACCCCCCTCGCTGATAACGCTCACGCATAGAGTTTCCAGGCTAGCCGCGCCGCCAGTCCCATCGTTTTCTATGGTCGCCCGAAAAGGGAGATTAGGCGACGACATGTAAACAACATCTAAGTTGTTGGCGTTATTTACTCTGTGACAGTAAATGGGGATGCCGTCCATAAACCAACCAAATCGAACGCGCCCAGTCCCTAGCCATTCAAAATCTATGAATGGGATTTGCGACATCGCCAAGTTGAGATTTAATCCGCTCGGGTTGTCATCTCCCCCCTTGCCATTTAATTTATCTGTGTTCCAAACCTCTTGCTCAAAAACAGTATCGACCGGTGCGCCGCTGGTAAAGCTGCGAGTGACAACAGATTTCACGCCATCTTTTGAGCGGATAAATACGCCGTTGTCATCGTTAAGAAGCCCCATATCTTTGGTTATACCGGGCCCCGTCTGCATGTCGACGAAGGTGAAAACAATAAATTGGCCCTTGCCCGTCTGGTAATTGAACGCCTCTTTGCTCTGCCGAACGCGCTTTCCCGCTTCAAATGCAGATACGCTCAGGGTAGTAGAGGCCCGGTTGTTATTATACAATGTGGCCGTGCCGCTCCCGCTGACCTCCTGATTATCCCAAAAGAGCGGGTAATTCTCTGCGCTATCAGCAATACCCGGGTCATTCCATATTTGTTTACTGTCATATATGGTATGAGGTTCGCTAAACCGTTGCCGGGCAAAGGCATCTATTGCGCTGGTATCGGCTGGCTGGGTCCGAAAAAGGGTGCCTTTCTCAACATCGGCAATGATAACCGGGTCAAGATAACCGGCGCGTGTTCCTCGGTCGCTAAGGGGCATTTATACTCCAAACTGAACTTGCAACACCGCGCCGCCGGCGGCCTCAATGGCCCTCAGTGTCACCCCCTTGATCAAGGGGATAGTTTTCCAGTCATCGGTGGTCCTGATAAGAAAACCGACCGTCGCAGTTGGCGTTGAGCCCGAGCTAAAAGTCAATCGCACGTTTTGTGTATCTGCCTGAATTCTGACTTTATCCACCCGGTCAAAGTCGGTCACATCAACCCCCAGCGCGCCGGGCGAAATTTCCCTGGCCGCTGCAAGGTCGATCATTGGAATATGGTCCCCAACAGGGGTAAAAAGATCGTTAGTCACCACTGCTTGTTGCGGTGTGGCCATTATTGATTTACTTGCTGTGCCCATATTTACTCCTCTAACTCTTCAAAAACGTAGGTCTTGAAATAGCCGCGAGCTTTTTCCATTTCTGTAATTGCTATGGCGTATCTGCGGGCTCTTTCGCTTCTTTCATTTGGCTTGTTGATACGCAAAACTCGCAAGCAATCTGTCAACCAGCCCAAAACCGTCATGTCGTTGGTGGGCATAAAAACGTCGTCGTTTTGTTTTTCTTCTGGCATAGTTACCTTCTTTCGTTCGCTTCATCTGGTTTTATCGGTATAACCATTATAGGAACCTCGGTATTAGTTACATCTACCTGGCAACCGGGGCAGCCGGCCAGGGGTTGCACGTTTGTCTGTGGGGCGGCGCCCGCATTTGCACTCAAACCCATTGCAACATAACTTGCCTGGACGCGTGTCTTGAGGATGTACGTCTAATTCGTCCCAGCGTGACCCCCTCATAACACGGCCATTAAGCTTAAGGCATGTTTTACAATGTTCCGCGTCACCCAGGAGCCACACGAATTTCTGGTTGGCACAAGACATTGTCGATGCAATGGCTTTGACCTCGTTCCACCGATTGACCCAGGGCGGCAATCGCTTCAGCGACAACCGTAACAGCCGCCCATTTGCCCGGCTGTTTTCCTCAATGAAAACACCCAACCTTGGCACAAAAACAATCTGCCCCTCGATAAAATTACCAAGGGCACTTTGTTCCCCCTTTGTTCGCTCGTCGGGGCGGATGCCACACTCTGCGGCTCCCTCTCGCCAGGCTATCTCCAAGTGGCGGGCTATGGCGCTGAACACAGCTTCGCCAAAAACCCCCCGGTCAAACTGATTTGCCCACAGCCCCCGGACCGCATCACGCAATGACTTAGCATAGGCGTCTACCCCACTCTGCGCTTTATCGGCGAATTTGGCTAAACTGTCTTCGTAATATTGCGCTAGTGGTTCGGTTTTCAAAGCGGTCACAAACAAAGCCTCTTATGAAATCGAAATCGAATAATGAGCAATACCGGTCAGATGGATTAAACGCACACGCGGTACATTGCTCTTTGTTCACAAGGTCAAGCCGCGTTACCTTGCGATAGTTGGCGGCCTTAACGCCGCGAGGGGCGGAACCGATAAGATCGCGTTCGGTCAAGTCGCCGATCCCCTTATCTTCTTGGTCTTCTTCTACCGCGTCACTAACTGGAGTTTCCCCAGTGGTTACGGGTTCGTCGGCCTGCAGGTCTTCCTTCGGTTCTGGCTTATAAATCCGCTCTAATTCTGTCAGTGCCCTAACCGCTTGTTTAGCCTGTTGTTTCAGTCTGGATGTTGATGCATTGATTACTTGCAATTGAGCCAACAAAATCCCGTCTTTGATCTGCTCAAGAATGAAATCGGTGTTTTCGCGGTTAGCCTCAACATCGAGCGGGTTAGGGGTTGAAATGCTGAGTAGCCGCTGCATTTCAGAGTCTGTCGACAAGAATAGATTTAGCACACTTGAACCGTCCGGCAGACGCCCATCGCTCAATTCCAATTCCTCAAACTGAGCCTGGTTGATGTCGCTGGCGCCCAATGCCTGTTCGCGTGCCACCCTGATATTTATTACCCCGTCGCCAATATCCTTTTCTCTGGTTGTGGCTCTGATAGCCCCACTTTCCGCTTTCCGGGCATCCTGTTCGTCATCAACGAAATCGAAGACGAGCTTTAGGGATGGAGGTAGGAACTTGCCTCTAATGTTCTGCTTGCTCCCCAGAGGCGAGCCGCCGATAAGAAAAGCGAACAGGTCTAGAATGGACTGATAGCCCGCTGACCCGCTGACGTGTTGGGTCTCGGCATCGGCACGCGTTGCACCGGTCGTGCTGGCGGGCCACAGGTCCCGCGGGGGGATGCCAGCCGCCAGAGCGATAGCAAACATACCGAGCTCGATGCTGGTACGCTCATCAAACCCGTCCGGAATTTGGGCCAGGTCACGCTGTATAACATCAATGTCGGGTGATTGCGACCCTACCACGACGGTTTTGGCAAACCTGCGGAGCCCAGCGTCATCCGTCATCTCTTCGGCATCTATCACGGCTCCCCATAATTGGTCTGCTGTAATCCCTTTGCCGATTAGCATTTGACGCAGGGGGCGGCTCCCTAGCTTTTCCTGCTTATACAAGAGGATGTCCATCAAGTTTTGAGCCGTGTTGACGGAGCGAGTTATCCAACACCGCCCCACGTTTCGCATACCTGCAAGTGAAACCGACGACTGCGCGGCAAACATCACCCGGCTACGATGAAATTTGAATTTGTCGCCGTTCGTGTCTATGTAAACCACTGGGAACTTGATGCTATTGGTTCGAGTGCAGCGCGTCGAATCAAGGGACGCGCTGCCTGTAGGAAGCCCAATGATAGGCCCGTCTTTTGGCCCGTCGCCTGTAATCTCTCTAAAAAACCCATTGTCACGAGTGTATAAATCGGTTATATCTTTCCCGAAGCCCACTTGCCAGCCGTGCCCCATTTCCCAATTTTCATACAAAATCGTGTTAAACTCATCTGCCAGGGCGATGCTGGATTTGATATTGCTATCGCGGGGAACGACACGCGGGGTTATGGATATGAGCTTAGTCCGTATCTTGTACTCTGCGGCCTGCAAATGGTCCGATTGCATAAAGAAACGGAACAGGTCAATATCACGCTGCCTAGACCACCAAGCTGGCAACAGCTCGCCGGCCCGGATAAGCCCAGATAGCACATTGGCAATGCCAACGCCCGCGTTATCCGCGTCATCCTTAAAGCGGGACTGGGCCGATTGATCAACCATTGTTTGAATTGCGCCGTTCCCGTCAGCCATATTCCACTACACCTCAGTTATCCATCTCAGTCTAATCGCTTCCAGATACGCAATCTCAATAGCGTGTTCATATGAGTTTGCCATCTCAGGGATGGGCAAGGTTTCAGTTGATATTTCATGAAGAATATCAACTGAAAAACACTTGCCTTTATCCCCGCAATTCCCATAGACGATTGATGTCACAATATCTCTATCAGCCAAATAATCAAGGACCTCTTGCGTTGTCATATTAGGGACCATTGTTCGAATTGCGCCGTTATCTGTCATAGCCATACCTTCGCAACTACAAGCGAACCGCCTGTCATACTCCGCACCATCTCGCCCACTATCCCTAATCTGGGCGCAACATCTTCAGGCATGGAAACCCTGATCGGCTTAGGAGCCCGTTGCACCCGTTTGTTTTCCTGAGCAGCCTCGAACGCCGCTTCAGGACTGGTGAACCCTTTTTGAGTATAGGTGAGCATATCGCCGTGAAAACGATAAGCCCATCCGATGTAGTGCTGGAAAATGTCAAGTGAATTAGCCATGATAATCTCCTTCATAGGCTACATTATACAAGCAATCGCGGAAAATGAAAATGCCGCCCGATTTGGGCGGCATTTTGCAATCCTCCGTACCGTCTTGGTAGACCAACAACTCAGTACGCATCCATAGTTAAAGGGTTGATTGGTGACACGCATCCGGAAGATTGTTAAACTATTCGGTTCACCCCCACGTTACTTCGCTTTCATAGTTAGGCCGGATGGACTTTCTGAAAACGCCATGCTCTTTGCTATATCCAAAATCACTAAGCGGAATAAATAAAGAATTTCCAGGCGCGTCTGTAGGTCCATCAAAGAAAACGCCCGTAACCCTATTTCGCTCTTTAATTTTGCCGCCCAATTCTGTAATTATTTCAAGACACCGCGCGCGTTTTTGTTGGTCTGTTTCCCAATGCATTGCCATCCTCCGTACCGTCGAGGTTTCGTTACAAGAGCTTGGGTTGATTATGTCACGAATACGGAAGATGGGTTGTTAATCCCACCGGTCTAGCTTGTAATCGGTTTTCGCCCCGTCCGCGAAAACCCGAAAGGTGAAATTCCAATCCTCACCTTTTGTTAGGGAAATCCCACACGCGGAGGCTTCATCAGCCCCCTGCAAAAAGGCAGAGTTTGAGAAAGCTTCAATGGTTTTGCGGATGCCGTGATACGCTGACTTCAGCGTTTCAGGGAACAAGGCCAGCCCTTTCCCGGCTTTCTTCTTGGCATCCCTGGCGCCGTCGAGAATGAAGATAACCCCTTGCGAGTGGTGAGGGGATGGGGCATCATTCCACATGGTGGGCTTAAAACAAATGCCCGTTACGTGGTGATATGTGCCGCTGGTCAACCCCCAATTGCGGGGGGATGACCCGTTGTTATATAAATACCAAGATACTGGATTTCGGCACTCTTCGGTATCCCACTGCAAGATGGGGGGCGCATCCAAGTTCGCGGCGGTCACTAACGCGATGTACGGCGACCAGCCAGCCGGCACATAAAACTCGATGCGCTCCGCTGTATCCAGCACGGTTTCGTCGAACTTTCTCCAAGTCATCGTGACTGGCGGGATGTCCAACGGGCTAATGGGAGCACTCCCTTTCGGTTTGATGTGGGAGAAGACCCCTCCCCCAATATCAGGCGGTTTCTGTTGTTCGGGCGCCGGCCACCAGGTTAAGTCAAGCTCATCTAGCCTGGCAAAGCGTCGTTCGAGAGAACCAGCCGCTTTGAGTTTCTCGATGGTCTTTTCGGCTTGTGCAATATTGCCAGCGGATGGGGCGACCTGGGGGCGCTGATATTGTAAAGGGTGCATTTTATCGGCAAATCGGCGGCTAATAGCATCAAATGATAACCCCCTCACAATATCCTCGAGTAATGTCCCGATCATCGTGCTTTTGATGTGACAAAATCCAGCCGGGGCGGTGGCCACAGCCAGCCAAGTTAGGTTGTTTCGGGTGCGATTGTTTTCGTTTTCGCGCAAGTGGTGAACCCCTCTGAACCATTTGGCCACCCCCAAAACCTTCTCGGACCGATACAGCGCATCAGAATTCAGCACCCGGACCGATTGATCAACTGCTTCAAGCGGGAACTCCCCCAAGCCATTCAGGAGGGTTTTGTAATCCTCCCTCTTGGCCGCCATTGCCTGGTATGGGGTTTGCAACGGGTCATCAAATATAACGCCATTGGGGACCACGGCCATGTGATGCCAGTCTCCGGTGACGGGCGTTCCCCACTTGCTGGCAGAGCTAAAAAACACGCCCGTCACTTTCGCCGAAAACAACCTGTTCCGGACGGCGATAATGGATTTTAAGTAAAATAGCGGAACATCGGAAGGCCACATTATCGGATTGAGTGTTCCCTCTGGGGTGATGATTACAAGCCCCCCGAACGTGTCAACAAATTTGTAGCACGCATTGCAATTGTAATGTTGCCGCGCTTCTTCGGGCAAGCCGGCCAAAAACGCGCCAAATAGACCTGTAGCGTCCGTTGTAAATAGTGATTTACTGTATCTCTCTTTGTCGGCAAAGCCCTCGCCGATGCAAGACAAAAATCTAAAGTAATCCAGCTCGTTGTGTTGGTGTTCGGTTGCTATGGACTCCATTTTATGCCGCCCCTCGCACGTTGGCTTTAGTCGTATTGTGTACGATTATATCATACATTGTGTTAAGGCGCAATTATCACCGTCCTCTCTTTTCCATAAACTGCTTGAGCGACATTACCTCAACAACGGGGGTGATGGCAATTAAAGACAGCTATTCATTGTTCTTAGTAAGATCATCAATACGACTTTTGGTTGCGTCTTTTCCGCGATAGCCATCATCACACATGTGCCGATCACCATAACAATTAGCGCATATATAGTATAACCCCGCATTGTCCTCCTCGTTGTAGGTAGTGATCTCATAATATAACCCCCCCCTTTGCGCACAGCTTGGGCAAAAGGTGTCTGGGTCGGTTCCGTACTTCTCAGTCTGTGTGTTTCCATATTTATTTTTTACGGTTATTTCCTTCATTTCATCTTCTCCTCTTTTCCATAAACTGCTTAAGCGACATTACCTCAACGGTCGCTCCATCTAAGTGCATGCAGACATAGCGCAAGGCGTCCAACCCGTGGTTGTGTTGGTCAATTGGAACCTCTTTGACCGGACGCCCATCTATTCCCTTGGGCCAAACATAGTTTGTGAATTCCTGTTCTGCCGAGGCCGGCTTGTAGGCATTGACTAGAGAGGTGTCTAAATCCCTAACCGCCCCCCTGTGCAAAAAAAGACGTGGGCGGCCATCCGGAGCTATCACCAACCGATCTTTAACCCGTTGAATTCCAAGCGGTATTTGATTGTCAGCCCCGGTCGCCATTAGCCCCGCCCATCTAAATTCCTCGATGTTACCTGGGCTGGACGGATCACAGACAAATAGCTCAATCCCATAACGGGTATTCAATTCCTTGGCCTGGGTGACCCACCAACTGATGAGCTTGCCGGTCTGGTATATTTCCTCTATCAGATACATCCTGCTATCGCCGTCAATGTGCCACACTTGGATAATTCCAGGGTTAGTAAACCCCCAATCGACGCCAGCCAAATAACGACCGGTCGTAGAGCCTGGGTCAATAACGTGTATTTTGGGGTCGAACTCATCATAAACAACCCCCTCAGCCCTTACCCATAGACCGTCCCGCAACCGGTCGCGCCGGATGCCAGTCAGCTTATCCATCGTGTCGAAATAAGAACGGGGAAGATGCGGATTTTGATGGTAGCTGGAATAGTAGGTAGCTGCCTCTTGTCCTTGGATAAGGCGCGTATTAATCCAATGGTAGCTGTCGTCTGGGTTGGTGGTCAGGATCACCTGCCCCCACTTAGCGGCTTTCCCCCGCATCCTGGGTAGCACCTCTTCGTAATCCTCTATGGTGAAAGCGTTCGCTTCTTCAAGCCAGGCGATGTCGAGCGCCCCACCTTGCCCAATAGAGCGGATAGCCTCCCTCTGCCCCTGGTCTTTCATCCCGCCGATGTAGAGGACTGACCCATTTTTGTATTGAAATAACCCGTCACTTTTTTTGAACTCGACGTACTGAGCATCTTTGCCGATGACAGAATAGCGCAAGAAAGGGACCACGGATTTATTACAATATTCGCGGGCCTTGCGTAGCACCAGCCCGGTCGCCCCGTTGTATTTATGGAGGTAGTAGTTGACCTTTTCGGCGGCCAAGCGACTTTTGCCGCCGCCCGCCGCACCGGTCAAAAGCAAGGTGGGCGCCTTGTCTTTCCAGGGGTCAACTTGCCAGGGGAGTAGGGTATAGGCGACTTCAACGGTCATCGTCGCCGTCCCAATCGAGCGTGTCACTTTCAACCCTGATGACTTTAATCGGCTCGCCCTCTTTGCCGGTCAATTCGTGCCGGGCGGCAGGGTAGAGGTCCAGTAGCTTGGCCTTGTCCCGCAAAATGTCGAAAAACAAGCGCCGATCTCCGTCCTTCATCACCTTGTTAGCCAAAAGAGCCATTTGTGCTAAGTGAAACTCCATTGCCTCTTCGCGTATCTTGGCAGCTTCCTCAGAGATAAGATCGGTCGCCTTTTTGATGAGGGTGTCTGTCGTGCGGGGCTTAACCCCCCAGTTTGTCGCCGCATATCGCAGGACATCACGGTAGGGGGTATTAATCAATAGCAACTCGTAAATTAAACGGGTGCGATGTTCCACTTGGGCCGACGTCGCTCTCTTAGCCATTATATTATTGTATGATGCGAAGGGGGTTTTACAAAATCGGTTTGATGACTTTCACGATTAGTACTATTTACCCCCTTGTGTTAGCAGCATACCTATGGTATAACGTAAACAGGATTGAGGATCGACTAACAGATAGAAAGGACAGACGAAAATGACTGTTAACCAAAGAACTATATTGGACAACCAAAAAATCACAACCATAAAGATAGGGCGTATGTCCCGATCTAGCGGAAAGAAGTTAGCCGACAAGTTAAATGGCAAAACATATATGGATTTTGAAATCATAGTTGCCCCGGCTGGCGGAGATTGTGTGATCTCCGCTCAAACATCTTATGACGGTGACGAAGAGGAAATTTTGGGAATGCTCCTCTTTACAATGGCTAACGAACTGGTAAGATAACTGCCCCCCCAGACTGGGTAACCCAAGGGCGGCCCGCAAGAGCGGGTCGCCACAAGAAACGAAAGGACAGACGAAATGAAATTGTTTCTAGTCAGATGTTCTTGGTGCAAAAAACTGTGTTGGCCATTTATTTGCAGGTCCAAAAATCGCTCATGTGCAATATGTGGCCTATGTAAAGTTGCTATTGATTGGAATTTAGGGTAGAAATGTCAAAATCACCAAGATCATCTATTTATTACACGCCAGAACAGGCCGACAAACTTAGAGCCCTCGCTGAAACGTATGGCTATTTCCAAAAGAGAGGTGTTGGCACTGGCAAGATTGGTTCAATTAGCCAGTTAGTTAAAGCAATCGCCGATGGAAAATTAAAAATTTATGAGGCCAAACAATGAACAAGCAAGAGAAAACGAAAAACGGTAAGATCGTAGGCCGTGGAATTCAGTGGACAGACTACACTCACAACCCGGTTGCCGGCTGCGAACACGCTTGCCGCTGGTCAATGCCGGACGGCTCCATAGCCATCTGCTACGCCGAAGAGGTGGCCAAGAAGTTCAAGAGGGCGTATCCCCACGGTTTTGAGCACCATTACTTTCGCCCTCAAAGCCTCAGCGACCCGCTGAAGATCAAAGCGCCTGCCAAAATCTTTATGGACAGTATGTCCGATCTGATGGGACACTGGGTGCCTGAAGACCAGATCGATCAGGTCTTGGATGTGTGCCGCCAGGCCAATTGGCACATCTTTCAATTGCTGACCAAAAACGCCCCTAGACTATTAAATTTCGACTTCCCAGATAACGTGTGGGTCGGAGCGTCCAGCCCCCCGGACTTTATGTGGGGCAAGCCCCTGGACACCAACCAGCAAGAAAAAATGCTGGACAAGACCCTGAAGACATTGGCCGAAGTTCGGGCGCCGGTCCGCTGGATGTCGTTTGAACCACTTTCTTGGGACATCTCCGAAATCGTGGCCGACAACGAACCGTTGCAATGGGCGGTTATTGGAGCGGCCACCAACGGAGCCAAAGTGTACCAGCCAGACCCGGGGCACGTCACCCGGTTACTCAAGGTGCTGGACAAGCAGAAAGTGCCCGTCTTTTTCAAGGGAAACATCTGGGGCAACCCAGCGATCGACGAATGGCGAGAGTATTTTCCGGGCTTTGAAAAGAGCCAGTTTATGGGGATGGAGTTGGGGAAACACGCCATTCCTACAGGCGAAGTGAAGCCGCAACCGATGCCCCAACAAATGGCAATTTCATTCTAAATGCCTGATTATCACGGTATCGAACCATCATAGATGGTATAATAAGTTAAAGTTAAATTCAAACTCAAAAACAGGAGACAGACCGATGACAAACAGAGAAAAGTACGAAGACATGGCAGACCAACTATCGGAAGAACTGAACGGCAACGTCGAATTTTGCGACTGGGGTGACCATCTTCATTGACGAATATCCCGATAAGGGGAGAATTAAAGATGAACTTTTGGGGTATTGGTTCGTCAAAGAATTACCTCTCTAGTACACCTAGATAGTGGGTTATTTGCTTCTTAGCCCCACAGTAGTATCCGGCAAAGCGAGTAAGGTTATAGCCGGCCTTACTCGCTTTTTCTTTTAGCAAGTCCTGACAAACTTCCAAGTAGATCGGATACAGGTCATTGCCCCACTTGCTGACTGCATTTTGTAATGATGACAGTTCCCATGACCCTCCCCTGATAACCGCCTGTCTCATACCATCATTGACGGCCACGCACAGCACTTCCGGCCGTTCCCGTTCACTTTCAAAAAACGCCTCTATAGTGGGCCAGGGGTCTCCGTAGGGGTCAACGTCCAGGAGATTAACCGACAGATCGCCGCCCACGCCCGCTCCAATCGCCATCTCGCAGCTAGTTTCATACACCCTCCAGGTGGGTCTTTGCAAGGCCAGCAGCTTCACCTTGCGATGGTCTTTCTCAAAGACGATACCCCTCTCTATATCGCCATAACAGGCGTCAAACAGCTTGCCAGTGCCCCCGTGAGTTTCCATCACCACGGGGTTATCCAGATACTGTAGCGCCTTTTTTCTCAAGCTGACTTTTAACCTATAAGTCGAGTTGTCTTTTTTCAAGGTACTCCGTGCAAATTTCTATCAAAGCTTGCCCCCGGTTTCTGAGCCCGACCGCTTTGATAGCCGCCTCGAAAACACCGATTTGCTCCGTATAAAGGACCGGTTTTATTTGTTTCTTTTTGTCCCCTCCCCTCTCGACGTTGGCGTTCCCCCCACCAACGATGACGCCAACTCAGAAGCGAGCAACGCTTCTTCCTCGATTTCGGCCAACTCGTTATCAGCGAAAAGATTGCTCAAATCAAGCCCGTCGCCAACATCGGCTAGTATCTGGTCCGGGTCCCAATCTAATGATAGCTCCCCAGATCGGTTGTCGCGGTAAGCATATCGCCGGGGGGCCTCATCTTCGTACAAATCCCAATCGGTGCGCTTGGTGATAACGAGTTGATCCCCGTCAGCTTCGACCACGAGGGCATTATCAATCCCCGCCCTCGCCGCCGCCTCAAGCGTTTTATTGCCAGCAACCACGTTGTTGTTTTTATCAACAACTACCGACCGGGCGGCCCCGTCCTCTTTCAGGCTATCTTCAATCATTCTCTGCCCGCGCTCCGTTCCGCGATTAGCGTTTTGCGCGTCTGGAACAAAGTCAGTTAATTTAGCTTGTTGGATTTTTGCCATGCGCTCACCTCCGAAAATAGTATACCATTAATGTTCTAAACTATAGAACGCCAGGTTAGAGAATGGGAATTTGCCATTTTGCCTCTTGACAAGGGGTATCAAATATGAGATAATGTATACAGTTAGACGGACGGTTAACAGCAGCAGGCAGGAGCAAGACAATGAAAATGCAATTAGTAGGACTAAATGAACATACCGATAGCCACAACTGGGAATTGGTTATAAGACAAGTAGATGATTTGTTCTGGGGCTTTTATCGGGACGGAGACCATAAAGGGACAATAAGTGATAGCCAGTTTCGCATTAGTCATCGGGACGGAAAAATCACAGACCTGGCCATTCAAGACTGGCTAAAAGAAAGGTTCAGTTTCTATGCTTTGTATGAAGAACAAAGCATGCAGTTGTAACCCCTCCCCCGACCGACCTGGGCAAGTCTAAAGCTACCCACAGGAGCAAGAATGTTAGCGAAATATATTTTAGAAGCAATCACCGACCATATGACCAAAGACGAAATATTGGCCGAAATTTCCCGGGCCGCTGCCGACCTGGAGTTACTAGACGCTCACCAGGTGGGCGAGATGTTAGGCGTATCCCGCCATACGGTGCGTAAACACGCCAGCGAAAAAGAGATTGGCGTGATGATGCACGCGAACGGAATGCGAGTGTACTTCCCGTCCGACGTAGAAACCCTGCGCGAGCTGGTCGGGCTGACAGGTCAACGCCCGCGCACCCAAGTTATGGTCAAAAAGATGATAAAAGCCCGCGAGGGAGGCGCGACACTGTTGGAAATTGCAAACGAATTTGAACGCTCTGAAAGCTACGTATGCAAACTACTTAAACGAGCCGGCCATAGTCGATGACTGGCAATTACCCAAAGGGGCGGGCGGCGAAAGCTGCGGGCGGTTTATTTTTGCGGGATTTGAATCGGTCGGCGGTGTGGGAAGGGGGAAGAGCAGGCACCAGGCGGGGTTGTTCTGAGGGGTTTTTGGTTTTGGGGGACAAATTGGCCGAGTTCAAATATGATTTTGAGGGGGCGGAAATTGTCCCCTGTGCGCATCCGGCAGAGACTGGATTTGTGGTGGGGGATTTGAGGGCATGCGGGGTGGCGACGAGGGTGATAGATTTGGCCGAGTGGGGCTTTTCGGCTTTGAGCTAGTTTTATCAACAAAAAGGAGCAGAAATGATTATCACATATCAGCAGTTAGAGGCAGCCCAGCCCTGTGATGGGTGGCTGCAATGGTTTCGAGAAAACATAGGGGAGCAGACGCAGACGGCGGATTTCGATTGGAATCCGGCGGCGCAGGGGTGGCTATTAGCTGATCCTAAATTGCGGACGGGTTTCGGATGGCTTGTTCGCGAAGGGATATTGCCAATGCATTCCATGCAAGGGGTCAACCTGAGCGGGGTCATCCTGAGATGGGCCGATCTGAGCGGGGCCGATCTGAGCGGGGCCGACCTGAGCGGGGCCGACCTGAGCGGGGCCGACCTGAGCGGGGCCATCCTGAGATAGGCCGATCTGAGCGGGGCCAACCTGAGCGGGGTCATCCTGAGATGGGCCGATCTGAGCGGGGCCGACCTGAGCGGGGCCGATCTTTTCAATGCCATCCTGAGAGATGCCAACCTGAGAGATGCCAACCTGAGAGATGCCAACCTGGGCGAGGTTGATCTGACAAGCGTCCAGATGTTCGGGGCAAATTTAGAAGGGGCGAGAGGGTTAGAGCGATGAAGAAAGCGCTTGTGGGCTGTTCGGGTTTTGGCGGAATTGAGATTGCCTTGACCCAGGCCGGGTTTGAGACGGTCGGAATTGAAATTGAGCCGGCTATAGCGGAGGTGGCTCGCAGGAACGGACACTCGACCACTACTGCCGATATTTTAGATATTGATCCAGGACAGTATATTGGCTATGATTTGATGCAGTTCAGTCTCCCTTGTCTATCATTTAGCGTCGCTAATCATAGATCGAGTGAGGGCGAGGGTGACCTGGCCCTCGCCAGGAAGGCGGCTCAATTTGTGGTGGTGAGCCAGCCTGAGTTTTTTGTCTTGGAGAATGTGTGGGCTTATCGGCATAGCCAGAGTTGGTCAATTATCAATGAGGCGATGGTTGAGATGGGGTATGGAGTTGATTTCTGGCATTTGAACAGCGCCGATTATGGGGTTCCGCAGACCAGGAAACGGATGATTGCGGTCGGGCGGTGGGATGGGCGGACACCGGTAAAACCCTTTCAGACGCACTCAAAGAATCCTGACTTTTTCACCAGCCCCTGGAGAGGGTGGTATGAGGCGATTGAGGATTTGATTGATGAGTTGCCAATGTAGTCGGGCGAAGGTCCGCGCACCCTCTGGTAAAATAGAACAGGTGATGTTACAAAGGGGGTTGTTCTAAAGAAGCGCTCCGGCCAACCTCCACACGTTGGCCGGAGCGTAAAGGGGAACTAAGGGGGGAATGAGGAAAACTATCAGAGGGTGTCAGTGCCACGCACGGGGATTTTACCCCGACTTCCCGGTTATGCAAATATCTGCGTGGCCGCGACTAAGGCCACACAGATACCCATAATCAAATTCCACCACGTCAATAATCTTCGCCGGGAATGGTCGCATTTGGCCATCTCCCCTATTTTGCGTCCTTTGCCATCAAAGATACTGGTCACAGTTATCATTTTGCCTCGATTTTCTCCAGTAAGCGATCTATTACATCATCTATTTTTGACAGCTCGGACACGTTAGCGCCGGTTATGGCTACTTGTTGAGCCAGGAATTCTATGTGGGCGCTCATTTTGTTTTGCTTTTCCTCAACTCGATTTAACAGAGAATTCACAAACATTTTCTGCCCCTCGTAGATTGAAACAATGCTTTCGCGCTGGACGTCAAGCATATGTTCAAGCCATTTTTGGTTTTGCAATTGCAGCCAAATAATGACCGCTACTAACGGAACCTGAGCCAAAATTCCTATCAAATTATCTGGTATCATTTGAAACTGGGCTAAAGCGGTTAGTAATATCTCAGTTGCGCCAATAAACAGCCACGGTTTCAGTAACATTTAGTTAGATTACCCTGTTAGCAATCTCATGTCAATACACACGCAATAGAAAAAATAGGCCATTCGTGCTACAATAACAGAAAACCGCCTAGAGATATAGGCCAACGACCCGGCGACGGTCGTTGGCCTTTTTTTGTGGCATAGGGGTTCAATGACAGACAATGCCGAGTTAGCTCCCAACATTTTAATCCACCAGAGAGAACGAAACAACGCCATCGGTATTAAATCCGACACACTGTTTTTGCGCGGGCTGGCTCAATTTATGCGTAAATCGCATAACGAGCAGCTTTCAGGGGCAATCAAAACAATCAGCGAAGCGGCTTATCTGAAGGCGAGCATCGAGGAATATCAAGCTCTGGCGCTACGGCTGACTAACCACATTTTAGACAATATCGACGACGATGACACGCGAAATCAGGGAGTGCATATCATCAAATCCATTGACGCATATGTGACCAGCCTGGCAGAACAATTGGAGATATTATGGCAGATGACCTGATCCTCACTGCGGACGCTAAACAGGCAATAGCTGAGTTGGAACGACTGAACAAAAAACTTAAAGAAACGGCTGAAACGGCTGAAACGGGATTTGATAGGTCGGGAGTAGCCTCTGGCCGCGCCCGTGACGAATTTGGCCGCTTTGTTTCAACTGGGACAAAGGGAAGTAAAGCTCTGGGCGCATCTATCGGCGGCTTGGCCAGCCCTCTCGGGTTGGCTACAATCGCCGTTGCGGCTCTCGGCGCTGCTTTTGTACAATTGGCCAAGGTCGCCACGCAAGCTTTCATCGACATCACCAAAGAAGCCGTCGCCCTAAATGCCGAAGCTGAACTTACGCGCCTGTCACTCATTCAAATATTTGAGGGGAACGAAGCCGCCGCCGACGCTTTCATTGACACCATCGGTGACCTGGCTATCAAGCTGGGGACCAGCCGCACGCAATTGACCGGTCTGGCAAAGGGAATTTTGCCGGACGTGGGCGGCATTGAGGCCACCGCCGAATTGCTGGAAAATGTTATTGTCTTAGGTCGTGACGCGGGTCAGGGGATAGATAGTATCAGGATAGCCACCGAAGAGGCACTAAGCGGGAATTTGACCAGCTTGGGGCGAAGGTTGAATATCCCCAGATCTACTCTCGATAATATCCGCGAATATCAAAAAGAGATGAGCCTGGCCGATGCGATTAATAAAGGGCTGGGCGAACGGATACTGCAAACCGGTATTAGCGCAGATATAACCGCCGATAGTTTCGTCACATTGCAAGGCAAAATCCAGGGGAACATTGAAAACTTCCAACGGATACTGGGGGTTTCTCCATTCGAGGAATTGAAAGAGCAAGCGCGAGATTTCCTAGTCGTTTTAGATGAACAGGGCGAAAATATCAGCTTTGTGGCCTCGGCCTTTGGCGATCTGGCCGCCAACGTGATTGAATTTGTAGGATCGGGCATAAACGAATTTATTGAGGGCCTGGACTTTGCAGCAATAGAGGTGCTGGTCGATTCGTTTAACCGCGCCCTGGCCGCTGCCGAATTGGTAGTAGATGTTCTGTTTGAAATCCCAGACACAACGGATGGAATAAACCGGATAACGGTAGCCTTAATCGAAACCCAAGTCGCCCTCGAAAACATAGCCATAGCCGCTGGCAAAGCAAAGCTGGGCCTTGAAGCCTCCTTTGCGATAGCGAAAGCTCTATTCGAGATTAAAAGAGGAAACGTCGTCGGAGGACTGGAAACAATCGCCGGCCTGGCAGAGATTGTCTCCTTAGAAAATCAAGCGGACATTGCTGACAATACCGAAGCAGCCTTTGACCGATACGAGCGCCGGATCAAGGCAGTCACCGATGCCCAAGATGAGCGGCGGGATTCCACAAAAAAAGGAACCGACGCCGACATTGCCGCAGGCGAAGCGGTTTTGGCCAACAAAAAAGCACTCGAAGAGCTGGCAGATGCCCAGAAAGCCGCCGCCGAAGCCCAAGAGAAAATTGGCGAAACAACCGCCGCTGCTGAAGAGGCACGGCAAAAACGCTTGACCGCCCTGATCCGGAAGGAAAGCGAACAGCGCTTCGACGACGCCATAAAAGCCGCCCAGCGCCGCGAAGACCTGGCCCGGAAAAATGCCCAAGCCATAGAGGACATTTTCACAAAACAAGACCAGGCTATAGCGGACGCAGCAACCGACCTGAGCCGTGACGAACAGGACATAGCCCGAAACGCTGCCAGAAATCGACAGGACATCGAACGCGACGCGGCCAATGAACGGCTTGATATCGAGCGTGATTTCAGACAGGAGCTGGAACGCATCCGGACGCGCTTCAACCAAGACGCCGAAGATGCGGAGCGCAACAACGACGCTCAAGCTTTCCTGCGGGCAATACGGGCCAGAGATGAGCAGGTCGAGGTGGCCGTCAGTGAGCGCGACATTTCGCTTGAAGATGCAGGGCGACAGGCGCAGGAACAACGCGACGTCCTGCGGGAACAACTGGCCGCTGAGATTGAAGACGCCAGAATAGCCAACGCCCGGAAACTGGAAGATTTGCAACTTCGTCTCAATCAGGAGCTAGAGGCGCAAGCGATTAAAATCGCGCGTGAAATCGAAGAGGAGGCTATCCGGGACCAACGCTTGGCAGAAAAACGGGCTCTGGAACTGGAACGCGAGGTTGCGGACTTCCAACGAAAAGAGGAAGAGATACGCGCCCGCTTGAATGAGAGCCTCAACCAACAATTGGCTATCATAGACGCGGCCAAAACCAAAGAGGTGGAGATCACCGCTGCCGCCGAAGCCGCCAAGACCCAGATAGTACAAGAGGAAGCGGCCAAGCGGGCCTCTATTCTGGCCGCAACCCAACAAGCGCAGGCCATAACCGGTACGGGACTTCAGGACTTCGATCAAGGAGGACGACCACCAGTTGGTACTCCGGTAACGGTCGGCAGGAGCGGGCCCGAGGTCTTTGTGCCAGATAGCGCCGGCACAATCATTCCCAATCAATCTATTTTCAGTCCCCCATCGCAGCCGGGACCGCTAGGCGCTGGGAGCAACAGCGTGACGAACAACAGCCAGACTTTCAACCTGGCGGAGGGGATGTTTTCCGACCCCATCGCCAGGCGCAACCTGAGAAACTTCGTGATTGGGGTTTTGGCTGAAGAGGCCTAGCACGAAATTAAAACACCGCTTTTTCAAGATCGAAACACCATAATATTTATCCCCTTTCGCGGGGATATAATCCGTCCATATTCCTAATAAAGGGTCGCATAAAGACACAATTGTATAACCCCATTCTGCGTTGATAGTCTTGTCCGGACAACAAGGGCCGGAGCCAATAATCCGGGCGGATGTAACTTCTGCGCCGCCTCTTTGGTTGGTTGTTCGTCGCTAAACCATTTCATGGCGTTGTCCTTTCGGTTAACATTCCCATTGCCTCATTCAGGCAAAACGGGCATAACATTGCAGCCGAACCTCCAATATCAATAACTTTATCTACTGACCGTTGGCATTCGTCACACTTAATCCGGGTCCATGTGTCATCGCCTATAATTTCAATAAAGTCGCTTTCAGGGGCATCTGCTGGCAAATTGGAAATATCCTCATAAAGCGGTTTCGACCAATTGCTCTGATACCATGTGCCACCTTCCATCTGGTATTCATTTTTGATGCGTTCGGCAAGGGATGATAAAATTCCCGACTTGGTGATGAGCTTCATAACGTTGTCCTTTCACTCAGCTAAAAACTTTTCCACTCGATAATCCGGCACTTCAAATAACGCCACGTACTGAGATTTATCTTTAAGCGCAGCACATAGCCGGCTAAAAGACCGCGCCCCTATTCGCTCCTCGATGCCATTTTCTCCAAAAAACGCTAAGTTGGTGGTGATCAGCATAGGCTTTCCCTGCACGGTCATATAATCGTTAAAAATGCGATTGTAGACATTTTGCAGCCAAGATGTGTTCTTGGTTTGATACGAGCCCAGATCGTCCAAGACGAGTAAATTTGCCCTGAATAGGGATTGCATAAAGACTCTTTCGCTTTGGCCTTTTTCGTCATAGGTAGCCTGTATAGCTTTGGCTAACCCTATCTCCTCAAAAAAGGTTGTTCTCCAGCGGCCATATAGGTCTATAATGGCATCAGCCAAGTGGGTCTTTCCGCAACCCACATTGCCAGCCAGGACCAAGGCGCCGGTCGATGGCAAGCCATTGTACCAGTCAACGATAACGCGCTTGGCCGGCCTCAACAGAGGGTGACGATCCCAATCGAACGCCTCCCATCGTTCAAGATTACTCCCCAGGGTGACGGGTTGCAATGAGGGGGGCGGCCATTTCTCATTGGGGAAAGAGAGTTCTAAGTCTTTCTCGCATTTCTGGGGTTTGTCCGCTGCCGATGAGGGGGGCTCGATGCCCAGCGGTTTGCGGCTGGCAATTTGCTCTTGAACTTTTAAGCGCCTGGCCAACAGGCGCTGATTGGCCTTCACTATTTTTCCCTTCTCTTCTTTCGATAGTGGCATTTGTCGTTTCTCCTTTTTGTTGCCATTTTGAGCTGGCCACGTAACTGACCAGCTTGGGTATAGCTGTTATCCCTTGTTCAAGCCCGCTGTCAATTGCGGTTTCTAGCGTCCCATTCAGCCGGGCGGCGGCCTGGCTGAATTTCTCTTTACAAGCCAGTGTGGGGAATAGCCCGGGGGGATAGCGCCCCTTAGCTTCGGCCTCAACTGCCAATTTCTCAAATAGCAATTGGCTATCTGGCGTGTCGGGCAGCAATGGACCCGTAGCTATTTTCTTTTCCAGAAATGATGTGACGCCCTTTCGCCCGCGTTCGGCTTGCTCATCCTCAAGATGTTGTTTCCACCCGGAGAGAGGGAGCTTTAGCTCTTTGATCTCCTTTTCTGATAAAAGAGAGATTGGCAAGCTGTAATCCGCGTTAGCGGAAATAGGTTTTTCTTTCTCTGTAGTAATCTCTGTAGTAGTCTCTGTTAAAGATAGTGAAGAAACTTCACTATCGATAGTGAAGTTTCTTGACTTTCGAAAGTTAATAAACTTCACTATCGAATTCTGAAATTCAGAAAACAGAAACTTGTAATGAACCGTTGGTGCGCCGTTGGCCTTTTTCACCTTGGTTTGCAATACCCCCTTTTCTTTAAGAATGTCCGCTTGCTTTGAAACTTCGTACTTACTGAGCGTCGTTTCGCTTTCCCATTCTAGGTAGGTCTTATAGAACCACTCCTCATTGTCGGCCCCTTTGTCGGACCAATAGATTAATTGGTTAAGGAGCAAGCCGCCGTCAATGCTTCCCATATAATCTATGTACAGCCGAGGTATGGTTAAGACGTTAGCTTGGCCCGAAAGAGCTTTTACAAGTTCGATAGCGTTCTGATGGTTATTCATGCTAAACCCTCATTTGAGGGAAGCCCATCTTCCTCAAGCCATCCAACACGCCACGATACACCATAATTGTACCAGCCTTTCCTTAACCACTTTATGCGTAAAATGTACCTGGCTCGCTTGTAGGGCATCCCAATGGATTGCGCTATATCCCAAGCGGAAGGCAAGTCTAAATCTATTGGCCCGCGCTCTTTGAGTTTTTGGAGCAATAATCGTTCGTCATCTTTCATTTTAGCCGCCTTTGGCGTAAATATTATGTTGACATTCTTTAAGGTTTGGGGTATACTTCATATAGATACCTTTCTATTTGATACCGATAGGTTTGAGCCCTGGCGTCCACCGGGGCTTTTTGTTTTGTAGTCAGACATCATACCACAATAGCTATAAAATATAATTATCCTTTGATTAAATTTTCCCTTGCTATGTCTATATCATAGGTCTGATTAGTAGCGGGATGGAATAATATTACTGCTACATATCCGGCATCGTCGTCACGTCTACGTACATACCCCACTCGACCGGTACTTGGTCCAGCAATAACTATGATAGCATCACCTGGCTTGTACATCGCCATCGTACACCAGTCTTCGCTTTTATACCACAAGGGCTTTTCATTCCCCATTGCCCATCCCACAAACTCCTTAGCCATAGTGATTAACTCGGTCTTGTCGCTTGGCAACACAACATCCGGGACAAAAACCGCGTCGCAAATGGCAGCGATAACCCGGACCGGTGATATATGACCCGATATTTGGGCGCCCAGCAATGCGGTTTGAACTATCATTAGAAATTGAAACTGTAACCGATCGTTAGTCATGCGAAATCTCCTTTAGTAAAGGTTTTTCGGGCAATAAAAAAGCTCCTGCGCTTTGGGTATTGCTGGTTTGGAAGTTTGGCTTGCCCGACCAGGTAGCCTAAGCCAAAGCAACCAGCAACCCCCAAAAAACAGGAGCTTGCACCTGATCTGTTTATTTGCCGCTTCCAAACGGTCTAAGTTGTTACGATATTATACCACACATTGTATTAGGCGCAAATTCATCTCCACCTCTACCCCCGGCACGGCCATCGCCACGCCGGGGGCGATAAAAAAGGAGATTGGCGCCGACTATTAGAGCCCAAACTCGAACACTAGAGCCGTCAGTCGCCTCGACGCCAGGGCGACCTCCCGATCTAAGGGCTTGGGAGCAACCCTCGAAACACAAACATCCAAATACTACCGTCAGGCGGCGGAATTGCCACCCGATACGCGGCTAACGGGCTTGACCGTCTGCCGGCCCTTGCCGGACCGCGTTATTCGTCTTATAAAGATTTTAAGTCCTCCGGTTGCCAGCGGGGAATGCCGAGTGGGACCGGCAAAATGAAATCTATTACCTTCCGGGCGTGTATTTTGGCCGAATGATCCGATCGTCCGGCGCGTCTGAACACTTCTACCAAATCCAAATCGCCGAATTCTCCCCGCACATATCTACAAGCGAAAATCAGCCCCATAGCCGTTTTGTGGTCCAATCTCCACGTAAGGTGTCTTTTCTGGATTTCGGATAATTCAGATATTTTCATCGTTGATGATTACCGTTTTCGTTATGAGGGGAACTGTAACCCGTATTGTTCCCCCTTTCCCGTCATCTTTAATCAATGTTCCGCTTTTGAGAAGTAAGCCCACTAGCATCCGCGAGGCGTAAAGAGTAATCCTCATCTGCGCGGCAATTCTCCGCAACGATATGCCGGGCTGCTCGGTGACGAGTGCCCAGACATTTCGCAATTCTTCTGATAATTGCTGCGGGTTCATTCGCAGCGTTTGGTGTTGTGTTAGTCCGGTTTTCATATTTGTTTCAATATCTCCCTCCCGAGCCATTCCGTGTAAGCTGGCGGAATGGCTTGAGATAACTCCTTCCCCGTCATCCAATCTATGCCCATCGCCAAGCGCCCGTCCGACACCCGAAATCCCTTTCCCGTAACACAAAGCAATTCGCAATCATCAAATGACCACAATTTGCGAACGCCATTCGGCTTCCTGACGCTGCTATTCGTTTTCCCCCAGTGCTGACACGGACGCGGCGGCCACCAAAGAACGGGGGCAGTCTCAAACAGCCGATGACGAATGACGCGCAGGTCAAACATTGTGCCGCAAAGCTTGATGGGGTTAATGAGCGGAGCGCCAGGCACATTCTCTATGACATATGGTTTCCCAAGTGCCATTAGTGTATCCCGCGTCACGCCTACCAGGTCAGGATGCTTGCCATTGGACAAGCCTTTTGTCACGCTGTATACCTGGCAAGGTGGCGAAGCGTGTATCAGGTCAAATTCGTGCCCGTGTTGGCCACGAATTCCAGAGCATCACCCCGGACGAATTCAAATGGATAGCGCCTCTGGGGATTAATGTCAACCCCCACGATTTCGGTAAACCCGGCGCGCCGGTAGCCAACAGAGCCACCACCGGCCCCGCAAAATAAGTCTAATAATCTCATTTGACTACCACGCACATTTCGCCATTCCAACTCCATTCGCCCACGGTGCGCCGGTTCCAGTCCGCGCACCATTGCCGTTCCCATCCCGTTTCACGTGAAACTCGGTGACGTTCCACGTAGGCCGACAAAATCCAGGCGGTAATGAGCCAGGCCACAATCATCAGGACCATCCACCGCTTTCTAATATGCGGGCCGGTGGTCAACGTTATCTTAGCCACCGGCCCCTGGACCACACTATAATCAGCCCGACAATTTCATCCACGCACCTATTGCAGTCGCCATAAATCTCCGAGCCCGTGAACCTGATTACCCGCCAGCCGGCCTTCATCAACACCCGATCGCGGTACGCGTCGAGGGTACGTTGTTCTGAGGTTGAATGGAAAGCTTGCCCGTCAAGCTCAATAGCCACATTCAGGAGGGGTACATTAGGTATATTGGTTAGGGTGAAATCTGCCCTGTAACCCCTTATTTTGGTCTGTGGCGTGAATTGGCCGATAACTGACAGGCGATTGTATGCCCCTAGCCAGAAAACGCGCTCAAGCGGACTTTCTAGCAACCTGGCTAACCGGGTGTGGCGGGCGCGTTCAGGGTCGGGGCGCTCTCTTGTGCCTCGCCATAATCGCAATATCATTTGTCACGCTCCCGGACGGCGGCCTCAGCTACTAACCTGATTTTGACGCGGGTTTTTTCCTCCGTCGAATCGTAGATTTCCTGAAAATAGCCCATTAGTTCATCCACCGACCATCCGTCCTTGATAATCAGATGATTAATTGCTTCTAAAGTCTGTGGGGCGTTCGTTTCCAAGTATGATTCGGCACGTATTGCCGCATCATCTCTAATCGCGGTTTTTGCTTGGTCGGTACTGTGTATCTTAGCCATTGGTATTCTCGTTTATCCATTCCCAAATTTTATTACCAAAAACTGCAATCATAGCCCTTTCAAATACGTATTGCTTGCAATCCGCATCTGCCCAGCCATTGCCGCTTAAATCACCCACGTATTTCTGGCAAGCATTACAAACCTCCGTGAAATCGGGGTTTTCAAGCGGCAATGGGATCACCTTCCCCTCGTCCAGGTCAAACGAGAGATTGCGCCTTTTTAACTCCAGCTCCAAATCTTTTGTCGATATGTCACTCGTCTTCCAACTAGCCATAATATTCTCCTAATATTGTTTGTTTATCCACTCCCAAACTGATTTGCCGAATACGGTTTCCATAGCAATTTTGAAAATGTAATTTTCAAAATCGGCGTCAATGTGGGGCTTCACTGGCAATTCTTTTATATAATTTCGGCATATATCTACCAATGGTCCCCAGTCGGGCGACACGAGAGGTGACGGCCTTGGGAATTCCGGGGCCATTGAAAGGCCGCGTTTTTCAAGCTCCCTCTCCAATTGCGCAATTGGTATGTCGCCTATTTCCCAACTACCCATAATATTCTACTCCTAAAACCTCTAATGCTTCGCCGGCGCTGTTAACTATGTTGATCCCCCCGCGCCATAATTGGTGAAATTCGTGCTCATCCCGGGTCAACTTCCGGGCACTCGGCGGCTTTGCGCCGTCCTTGACTTCAAAGAGAAAATTTTTATTTCTAAATCCAACAACCAGGTCGGGGAAACCTTTCCCAATCATAGAGGTAATGGCGACGGTGGCCCCCACGCTACGCAGTACCTCCACAATCTCAGTTTGGTTGGCGTCTTTTCGGGCGTCACGTCTCATTCGTCGTTGCAGCAGTTACAATCGCTGTCGCTATCCCAACACTCATTACACGTTGTTTCGACAACCTCAATAACTTTCCGTATCTCGCTTGTTGTCAGAGAGTACGGAGGTTGCGACAACCTCCGTGTAAACAGAGTTCCCGGTTCACTAGCCGGTTCACTAGCGCCCACGAAGCGCCGAAGATTGGTAAGTGGAAAGGGCGTCACATCCACCCGATTAATGCTATCTCTAGTTGAGAAGCCCCCAGGGTAACGAGCCTCCAATTTAGCTATATTGTCAGCCATTACCTCGTTCAGGTCGAGATCTAACCTGGAACAAAGGGCAGCAATATACCACAGGCAATCGCCTAGCTCTTTTTTGATTTTCCCGACATCTAGTCCGTGCCGGTGGAAAACGTCCTTTTTTACCAGGTCGGCCACCTCTCCCGCTTCGCCGGCCAATCCAAGGGCGTTCCAAGCAAGCATTATATCTTGATCTGAGATTTCAAAATCCGGCGCGTCAATCAGTGTTCGTGCCGCGAGCTGTTGGTAATTTTTCATTTGTTAAATCCCCTTCATAGCATACTCATTTGTTGGATGGCTATTTCGATTCCCCTGAGATACTTGACCCCCTGCGTCCAATACCCCCTTTTCAACTCGGCCAGTATTGCCTTGCGACCAAGCTTAACAGCTTCGTGTCCTTCGCTGGATATGCCGCCATAGGGCGAAAAAACAATTTCGCCTGGTTCGGAATATTCCTCAATCAACAACCTGATAAGGTCCAATTGGAGAGGGCAAATGTGCTTGTCGTCTTCTGGGTCTTTGGCGGCTAGCTTGTTAAGCACATCGGTTTGCTTGATATTCATCCAGGCATCTTCAGACGTGCCCGGCAAACCGTCCAAATCGCACCATACGGGGCTGGCGTACTTTTGCCAGACTAGAATCGAATAATAGTCATCATCGTGCCAATTGAGAGGGGGGTCAGTCCCAACATAATCGGGATGTGGCACGTTGTTTCTGTCATAATGCATAAACTCTCCCTTATCATTCTGATACTCGTATCGTTCAATGCGGGGCGCTCTCAGATCGTGTGTCACCCTCCCATTCAATTCCTGGTAATTCTCTTTTAGCTCGAGCGTCCAATTCCTGAACCCGACCAGGTAGCTTCCATCGGTCAGGGTTATCCGAGTGTGAAATCTCCAAGAGCCCTGACCCTCAAAACGCCTGATAATTTCGCCGGCCATATCGAAGGCCCCTACAACTTCATTGCCGTTTAATCGCGGGATGCCAACGCAACGGATAAAGGCCAACCGCCCCGGACCAATCTGCTTGCTTAGATCGCCAATGAATACGTCTGTATAATGCGACAGGGGGTCATTACCGACATACAAAACCTTACTCAAATCTTCGCTCGCCATTGTCCAGATGTGGGCCACTCGATCTATCACCGCCCGAGGCAATTCAGGCATAGGCCAACTTTCGTCATAATGCCCTGGCTCGTCTTGCTTGCGGAAAATCAGTACATAGTCAGGTGCACCAACGCGCACAACCTCAGCCCGTGTCGCAAACGACTTATGCAGGAGTCCGTAAGTCTTCGTCCGTTGCATCTCAACAACGGGATTTTTCCAGATCGTAATCCGGCGCTGGAAGACCCAGCCTTCAGCCTCGGCGGCCAAGATGATTTTACCTGAAAAATCATCTTGGCCAGCGTAATCGTGCGACGACATATACCTCATCAGATCTTTGCAGTGTATTGCGTGATAGCTGCCCGGCTTTGCTATCCTATACTGCCCCCGAAGGGTGAATTGGTATCCTTCAAAAAACTCCGCGTCATCGCTGGAATTCCCCTGATCCGCTATGTGGTCAGAGTAAATGTATAACTTGCTAAAAGGCGGACTTTCCACCTGGAAGTCAATGCTGTCGGCCGGTAGACCGGCCATCACGAAAACACAATCCCCATTGTAAAAGGCCCAACTATCACCAAATGCCTGATCTATTACCCTTGGTCCAATAGTGTCCCCTGGTCCCAAATTCTCCATAATCCGATTATCACCAAACACTAACCTTGGTTGTGAAGCCATTCCGGCAACCTCATTTCTTTTTGTCCTATTTCTAGGTTTAATTCCTTCCTTCCAATCGAAAACGCCCCGAATTCTGCAAAAACCTTATTCATTTCTTTCTGCATTTTTGCATGGGCATCGCCTTTGCGCCTGTGCGCTTCCAGGATTTTGCCTTCGGTTTCACTGACCACCATATTGACTCTGGTCTGTCGGGGATTGCCAAAGCGGTCAGTTCTGCCAACGGACTGATACCACTCTTCCCATTTGTAATTGACCGAAGAAAATGTTTGATTGGCGCAGTGCTGCCAATTCAGACCCTGGCCCGCGATCTTACTTTTGGTAATAATCACCCGAACGTTGCCCTGGCTGAAATCATCAAGCGCGGCCTCTTTGTTGGCCAGGCTGTCAGACCCCTTTACCTCTACCGCGCCGGGAATTAATTCAGCCAACAGCCGACTTTCATCATTCGTGTCGCACCACACGATATGATATTCGTTTCGTGCTTCCAGTTCCTCATCCAGCGCCTTGGTCTTGAGACACCGATCTCGGTAAGTCTCTCTTTTCTCGGCCCACATATCAGTGACTGAGAGGGTATCATCAAGGAAAAGCTTCATCTGGCCGTTACTCCGGCTGGTATCCTTTGCCCATGCGCGGGTATGATCTACTTCCAGCCGATGATGAATAATCGCCAGGGGCGGCCTATTGTACCCCTCGTCACTAAACCCAATATCTGAGGGGGTTGAGATGCACGCGGCCCAAGTGGTAATCCAGCGCCAGAAGTCCCGTGCCCCGTGGGGCAATAATTGATACTTGCCGGCCACCATCATATCGCCAGTTTTCGAGTCCTTGGTCGCAAACCAACGCGATATCATTTTGTTGGAATTCATCACGCTGAGCCCCTCTGCGTGATTGCCTAATTCCAGGTGATCATTTGGTGCAGGGGTCGCGGAGCAAAAAAGACGATAGTCAATCGCTGGTACAAATTGCTCTACTATGAATTTCTTTGTTTTGCCGGTGTAGTTTTTGAGTATACTCGATTCGTCAAGAACTATGCCGCCAAACCTGCCAGGCTCAATGTGCTTGAGCATATCGTAATTGACAATTACGATTGGGGTTTTGGCCATTTTCACGTCATCCATTGAACGCACATACTCAATATCCACGTCCAATTTACGCCCCTCGCGGATGGTCTGAGAAGCTACGGCCAGAGGGCAAACTATTAGAACCGGCTTGCGAGTGTAATCCTGCACATGCCTGGCCCACTCTATTTGCTGCAAGGTCTTCCCCAGACCACGCTCCTCGAATAGAGCGTACCGTCCTATTCGGATGGCCTGCTCTACAACTGGCCGCTGCCAGTCAAACAGCACCGGGCTAATAGGTAGTCGTGGCTCAAAGCCGGACGGCTTGGCCTGAATCAACTTCCTTTTTAGATATTTCTCATATTCGCCAAGCATCTCTCGTCCTATCATTATTTCATCCGTCTCTTTTGGGGTCATTGTAAGTTTCCTCCTCTACCTCGTACAAGTCGGGAACCTGGCATTTTAACGGTATTGATGCTTTGTGCAACGTTCCAAGATGCCGAAATGTCAGATTTCCTGTCCAGATGTTTTTCGCGGTAGCCCAGGGGATGGCCGCAGCAATTGCAAATTGTTGTATGTTTTTGATCCCCTTCCCCTGCGCTAATGATTTGATTTTGCTTTTCATTATCATTATTATTGGTCTCCTTGAGATTATCTTACCATAGTATGGCGAAGTTGTCAATGTGTAGCGTGATAAAAACTAGTGATACAAATTATTCATACTCTCTTGACAAGTAGCAATAAACCTGCTATACTTCCTATAGGTTCAGTTTTGGCCGATTAACCATATATAGGAAGGATAGAAGCAAGAATGATATACATAGTAATAAGCTCTAAAATCAAAGGTGTCGATAATGAGGTTGTGAATAGAGGGCTTGCTTACAATAGGTGGGGGCCATTCCACCAGATACTTAACGGACTCTTTATTACGATGGAAAGAGTCACGGTAGAAGTAGGCGGGCGTGTGATTACCGGCAACAGCACAATGGAAATCGGGAAAGAGGCTGGAATTTCAGAACAACTTCTTTCCGACTTGGGGCCGGGGTTATCATAATGAATGACTTATCAGCAATGTTTGTAGCAATCGTTATCGCCTCAATTATCGTTCCCATAAGCTTCAAAGAGGCAATCAAGCGAGAATGGGTAACAGAAAAAGAAGCCAAATTAACACTTGCCATTACAGCACCTGTTTATATCATTGCTGCAATAGCAGTAATTTATTACTTGTAAGGACAGATAAGATGACTGACAAGAAACCATCACCGCAAACCCCCAAGGACAGCAAAGGCGGCCAAGCCGCCAACGACGCCCAGCGCGCCAACTGGCAAAAACACCCCAAGGACAGCAAGTAACCTCAAAACCAAAGAGGACTGAATAATGAGTAAATGGATACTTAAGCATGCAATTCACAGAGGTACATTAACAAGCCGCGATATTGCACTACCAGAAGAATTTGACAGCGAACAGGATGCAACAAAGGCACACCAAAACCATCGCAAATTTTACCGCGGGATAGGCTATCAAATTTGGTATGCATATCTTACTTCGCCAGATGGAGTAGAACGAAAACTAGAAAGTAATCCCTATTCTTAAAAGTTCCAACAGCCGAATACAAAACAAAAGCTCCCCGGGTGACAAGACCAGGGAGCCGCTTACTAAAACCCATTATAGAAAGGACGAGGGTATTTTACTATGAAATTCAAATCCAGTCAAGAGGCAATCGGCAGGGCTAATCGAATGAAGCAGGCTTTAGACCTGTCACATCACTCGGCTTTTGAAAAAGAGTTCGGCGATTGGGACAGCACCCAGGCCGCATACTACACCTACATTTATTTGGGGCAGACGGTCAAGCTGCGCTACAACCAGTCGAGCGGACTTTGGACAGCCATTTGTGACGGGCTCTCCATAGAGACGTATTTTCAACACGAAACTCCAGAGGGGATCGCCTCGCAGCTAGAAGCCTGGATGGGCAAACACATCAACCTCGCCCAGGTCGAATTAGCCGGGCGTCACAACGTATCTATTGAGGAAGCCCTGGTGATTTATGGCGAGAGGGCTTCGCTGTGAAACGTTCCCTGTGGAAAGAGTTCGTATTATTTATCCAATTTATGACCGGGCGACACCCGGTCGTTAGCCAACATGAGGTTTTGCGATGACATTTGTTGAACAAATCACGAAAGCTTTTGAAGAACTCCAGAAAGAAAAAGATATTCAGAGGGCGGCCCAATGGCATCGAACTGAAGCTTTAATAAAAGACGGGCTGTCTTTTATGGGAATGAGAGGAGTCCCTGTTGTTACTCAAAACCGCATCGAATGTGAGGGGGTCACGTTTCGGGCTGTTTTTTGTGGTGGCGAGATAGAGGGCTGGCAGGTGCATGGGGAATGTATGGAGTGTTATCGGCAATGTTGGTCATATATGCAAACTGACTTAGCCGGCATCGGGGAGATGTATCTTGATTTCAAACCAAATCGCGACCACCGGTGCGGTGCATCTGCCACCCCCACCGCGGAACAAAAATTAATTGCGGCCCTTCGAGCCCTTATTGATGAAAGGATGCAAGAATAATGACTAACGAAAATGCTTTAATGGAAATCGAAGACGCCGAAATTATCTCGGCGGAAGATATGCGAACCAATTTCGGCTTAGTGGATCGAGGCACGGTCGAAGGTATTGCCACCAACATGGTCGAGCATTGGCGCGGGAAAGTGACCGGCGGTTATATCGCGGTCTCTAAGTCCCAAATGAAAGACCGCGCTAATGGCGGGGTCCCCCCAGAATGGCGCAAGTCCCACGACAGTGCCGGAAACGAGATCGTAGTCCGCCCCGGCACGAAAAAGGAGCAAGGCGACTTATTAGCGAGTGACGCCGTGCGGGTCACCCAGAAAACCTTGAGTAGGGGACTTAATCCCCTGGCCCATATCAGTATCTGGTATCAGGCCGGCCAGCTAATCGACAACGTGAATTATACGATTATGAAGGGAATGGCAGAGCAACAAGGCGCTTCGTCATTTGAATTTGCTGATATGACGCCAGAAGACATTGCCCGTCATAAACTAAAGCCTGAAGATATAGGTAAGATAGCGTATTTGGTAATGGACATTGACAAACCGCTTTTGCTTCAGGCCGCCATAGCCTTTAACGCCGAACTGGGCTTTCGGGAAGCCAAACGCGAAGCACTGGAAATGATTGCCAAGGCAAAGGGTATTGGTATTATCAGAAAAGAAGAAAATATATATGTCCTAAAAGGACGATCCCTTGATTGGCTGGCTGAAAAGCGGGCAGGGGTTGACGCCATACGGCGGGCATTTGGAGAAATGACCCCAGCCCAGATAGCACATTATGCCCGCGGTCAGGGATTTTTGCAGCAGCAGGATTTGAAAACCGTTGCGTCTCCTGACTATCAAGCAATAGCAGCGTTGCCTGATGAATATCAACATGGGTATCTCGAAGATGCGCGCCGCGCGGAAGGGATCAAAGAGATGTCGGAGCCCGATCTAGCCCAGGCGCGAAAACAAAACGTTGCTTCGATGCGCGACAACGGCGACGACGACCCCATTGAGGGGCAAACTGAGATGCCAGATAAAATGGTCCCCTCGACCGGCTTTTGGACCTATGCCAACAGCAACGGTCTATCTCGTGAGGATGCCGGGCAGTTCATTAAACAGACTGAGGGCGATTTTGACGCGGCCCTGAAATTGATGAGAGGGGCTAACAAGCAATGATGCACTTCAGAAAGCGCGTTCTGTCTGCCGACCCCGGGCAGTCGGAGAAGCACGCAAAAAAATACGCCAAATGGAGAAGGGGAAAGCGCAAAAAGCATTGCCTCAAATATCCCCAAACCCAAGAAAGGAGTCAGAGGGAAAATGGTTGAAATAATTAAAATCCGCGTGCAGGTGGTTGCCAAGAGCGACCACCCCAGGAAAGACGCTATCAAAATGTTACGCAAACTGATAGCCAAGCTAGACAAAACTCCCAGAATGGGTTTTTTCAAAGAACGGAATGACATCGCCGAAGGATACCTGGAGATTGAGGAAGCATGAACCGCGTAGCCATCGCCATGCAATTAAATGACCGCCGCTTCATCCTGGCCGCCCAGTGGCCGACAATGGCCACCATAGGGCAGCGGCTGAAACGGAAAGCACATCGTATGGCGATGGCTATTATCCCGCTGCCCTGCGCAGCAATGGCTTAAGAGGCTAACAATGAATGACCACAAAAGAGGCGAAATGATAGGATGGATAGTACATGTGCTGATTGCGGAGGGCTTCTCCGTTAAGCATTTGGAGGCATTGACAACAATCATTGGGTTGTTCAACGCATCTTGGCAGTCTGAGTCCCAAGTTGTCGATTTCGCCAAAAGACTGAAAGCCGAACATGGATTAAACGAGGAGAAAGATGTCTATAAAGTTGATGATAGATAGATGCAACCTTTGGGAAAAACAGGTAGGGCCTGGAGAAGCGCTAGTGATTTCCAAAATAGGGGCGCTTCATCCGAGCAGCGAGGATGATTATATAGTCAAGGTTTCCATATCCAAGGCTCAAATGATGGCCTTGGTTTCGGATGCGTTAGACCAAAACGGCATCATAGAAATCAGATTTGAAGACATCGCAATAATTACCAGAGGAGGGCGAAATGGTTGAAACAACATCCGTGGACGTGGGCGTGGACCCAGGAAACACATGGTTCAAAATCTGCATAGAGGGGCGGGTTGCTAAAATCCCAAGCCAGTACGCCTTCGACACGCCGCCCGGCGCAATTAGCACCAAAACGGGGATAGAACTGAAACCCGTTGCGTTCAAGTTGATTTTTGAGGATAAGCCACTCTGGTTCGGTCAAGATGTTTTGGGCACTGGCGCAATCCAAAAGTTGTCTATGAGTAAATATAACGCTGGCCACATTAGCGTTCTTTTTCGTGCGGCCCTTTATCAATGGGGCAAAGCACACAAAGTCGATTTAGCCACGCTGGGCAAACTCAACATTGTTTGTTCTATGCCACCTGGCCTATACCAAAAGGCCACCTCCAACAAGATCGCCCTAACCGCGTTCCGAAAGGCTTTCAACCGCGGCAAAAGTCACGTCAAAATTCGTGACGACCGGGCAACCATCCAAATTGTCACGCAGCTTGGTGGACTGGTCCCAGAGGCTGTAGTCTGGGGACAGTCCATACCACGCAAAAATGAAATGGTTATGACCGCCGACCTGGGGGGAGGGACAAACGACTATGTGGTTTTCGACGGTTCCGTTGACCCGTTGATAACCCTCACCGATAATTCCGGCCTACTTCACGCTTTTGCCGCGATGGGAGGGGGGAGCGACCCATCCCTTGCGGAGCTTAAAACACTCCGCAATAAAAAGGGAAAGCTGCCCGACGAACTAAAAATACACTATAACGAGATAGAAAACCGCATCCACCTCATTACATCACGCTTAGGCACCATGGACCGCCTCTACGTCATCGGCGGGGGTGCTGCGCTAATGTCATCCAAAATCCGCGCCGGGTTTGAGCTGTTGGCTACAAAGGTATTTTTCAAGAACGAATACGCCAACGTCGAGGCGAACTGGCGACACGCATGCGGCAAGTGATGGAAGACCTAGATATGAGGTTCAAACTCTACGGGGAATTTGATGGGCGTCTCATAGCCCGGATCATTGACCAGGCCAACGGCGGAAGCGAAAATGACGCCGGTCGCTTTCTAATGCGCTATTGGCTTGAAAACGAGAGACAGCACATTTCAGCGCAATCGCAAATCTTGACGCCAGAGCGTCACCAGAGCGACGCCGGGACGTCAGATACAGATGGTGATTTGAAAGATCGTGCAGCTGGTCTTGCAGAAGACTGGCAGAAATAAAATTACAATTTCATAATTTCATAAAGGAGAAACTGTGTCTAAGAAAATAACTTTGCAACCAGTCACGCTGCGAACACCGACTAAAGAGGGGGTATACGCACCATCCAAGAACACTCCTGAAAAAGAAGTACATATAGAAACGTTCGTTAGCGAATACGCCGACACCGCAGAGGAAATGAGCGTCAGTTTTGAACCGGACGGGGCCTCAAATCCCCAATCCGTCACCGCCTACTATCAACAGCCGTCGCCTATGACTGGTCGCTTTATAGTTCCTGACAGTTCTGACTGACCCTGACAGCTCGTGACAACTCGTGACCTAGTTGCCGCGTCGATGTTGTCAGGAGAGAGAACGAGAACGGGGGAGGGGATATGACCGAAGAAACGAAACGTCCATTAATCGAATATGCCGCCGTCAAACCATTTGTGGATGCCGCCGCGTTAGGATTTGGCTCCGCAGCGTTTGCGGCGGTCTCAGGAAACGACCCTTTGGACTGGGCGTTCCTGGGGACCGGCTGTTCCCTGTTTTGGCATTGGGGATCGGCCAATCTCAAGTCCAAGTCGAAGAAGCGCCCGCGTCGCGGCGGGCGCTCAATACCCGTTAACTCTGCCAGCGAAAGCAAAAATGTCCGCATCTTCGACCAGACGGCACCGGGCTACATCACCCGTGAAACCTGGCCCGAAATGTTTTTCCGCTGGACCAGGGGAAAGCCCCAAGAGCGTCCTCAAGCGCCGATGATCGACAAGCCGCCAATCTTGGATGAATTTGTTTTTGTGTCGGACGGGGTTGAGTTGCTCGATAGCGACGTGTGCCGGTTTCTTTTGTCGGCCTGGCGCAACCGTGACCGGGGGAGTGGTTTGTCTCATCGGCGTTGGGTTAGAAATTGTCAACAGCGCCCCCAGTGGTACAAGGATTTAGGAAAAACTTGGTACTATGCCTTTGTCGGCCTACTCCGAGAGGCCCAAAAAATCACGCGACGGCAATTGGTGATCGAAATGGGTCATCAACAGTACGGATTGAAATACGATCCCCACACAACTTTATTAATTTTGAAATGGGCTGAAGCCCAGAAAGGAAAAGAGCAATGATTATCACTTATCAACAAATCCAAGACGCCGCACCTTGTGGTGATTGGTTAGAATGGTTCCGTGAAAATATCGGCCAGCAAACAGCCGATATTGAATGGACCCCGGCAGCCCAAGGCCTACTATTAGCCGATCCAAAATTACGGCGGGTATTTGGCTGGCTAGTGTGGAAAGAAATAATTCCGATGTGGTCTATGCATCAGGCCGACCTGACTCAGGCCGACCTGCAGGGAGCCACCCTGTACGGAGCCGACCTGACTCAGGCCAACCTGAGGGGGGCCAACCTGTACGGAGCCAACCTGCAGGGAGCCAACCTGACTCAGGCCAACCTGACTCAGGCCGACCTGAGCGACGTTTTTCATGATGGGGGAACCATCTGGCCACAAAACTTTAAGCCGGCACGCTGAACTGCCGGCTGGTCTGCAAGCGGTGTAGCGCGCCACACCGCTATTTTGCCAATCAAACTTATCTGTAATCTGTAAATAAAAAGCCGCCTCTCCCAGTGTGCAATGGCCCGTCTAGGACATTGCGGAGAGGCGGCGACTCAGGAATGAGTTATTTAATTGCGTCTATTGTAGGCGCATCCCCAGAGAATGCAAATTCAACCCTCGATAATCAGCCACTTCAGGTTTGCGAGCTGCGCTGGGGTAAAATTAGCATTCACTATAACCGCAACCGTGGCATTTTTTACACCCTTCTTCGAATATGAACGTTGCTTGACCACATTCAGGGCATAGATCGCCGGTCTGTAAAGGCAATGGAAGCTGAACGTTTTCGTCTATGTCGGGTAGACCAGGCAATTTGCTGGTGGCATTGAACCCAACGTGTTCTGCCAGAGCTTGAGCAATGGCATCAGCCAGGCTCATCACGCGATGTTTGCCAAACCCCTGTGCTCGACCAGAGCCAATGCCGCGTAGCTGACCTACGATGTCTTGAGCGCGTTCATAAGCGCTCAAGGGACTGGGAAGGCGCAAAATCAGGCTGATTAAGCGGCCCAAGCCTTCAGCATCGGCCGCTACATCTGAGCCGGCCTTGCCGACGTTGATAAAGACTTCAAAGGGTTCTTGATCTCCACCGCCATTAGAATTAACAGTAATGTAAGCTGTGCCTACAGGTGTCTTTTTGCGATAAGTGTTACCTTGCAGGCTAACAGGACGAACTTTGGGTGTTTTGTTAGCAGGTTCGGGGACTTCTATCTTTTCTGCGGCTTTACCTGACTCTTTTTGCGTACCTACATGTAACACTTGCGTATCTTTGCAGCCATCTCGAAAAACGGTTATGCCTAGACACCCTGTTTTATATGCTAACAGATAAGCTTCTTCGATATCTTGGCGAGTAGCGTGATTAGGCAGGTTAATGGTTTTGCTGACACCATTGTCAGTATGTTTTTGAAAAGCAGCTTGCATCCGAACATGCCAGAGTGGTTCTATTTCGTGGGCGGTTACGAAAATATTTTGTATATCCTCTGGCACTTCTCTCAAGCCGTGGACAGAACCACACTCTAAAATTTTGTTCATCAGTGACTCACTCCAGAAACCACGTTCTTTTGCCAGGCGCTCAAAAGTTGGGTTGATGAAGGTTAGCACACGTTTACCACCTTCTGGTTGTTTAACAATATGACGGAAAGCAAGCGCAAATATTGGCTCAATGCCACTACTGGTTCCGGCGATAATACTGATAGAACCTGTTGGCGCAATGGTGGTGACCGTACTATTTCGCATTGGGCGTACATTTTTGTAAACGCTGTGCTTCCAGTTAGGGAATGGACCACGCGCTTCTGCCAATTCAGCGTCTTTCCCGTGTCCCACTTTCTTGATGAAAGCCATCACTTTATCCGCAAGCTCAAGGGCTTCTTCACTATTATAAGGTGTTTTAAGCGCAAACAATAAATCTGCCCAGCCCATTACACCCAAACCGATACGGCGGTTATCTTTTACAGCCTGATTAATTTCTGGTAGAGGATAAGGGTTGACTGTTATCACATTATCGAGAAAATGAACGGCAGTTCTAACCGCTCTTGTTAAGGCATCCCAATTAAGATCATTTGATTTCTCGTCGGCAAACTTGGCCAGGTTGATAGATCCTAAGTTACAGGCTTCATTAGGTAACAATGGTTGCTCCCCACAGGGATTGGTGGCCTCGACGAGGCCAATAGCCGGTACAGGATTAGCAGGACTGTTGTTAATCCGGTCGATAAATACCAGGCCAGGATCACCGGTATGCCAGGCAGCATCCACAATTTTATTGAAAATTTCCCGTGCGTTCTTCTGATCTATAACTTCTCCACCTTCGTAACACGAACCATCTGGAGTCGGCCAGTTTGGTTGAGCAATTAAGTTATAATCGCTATCGTTCTCAAGCCCGTTTATAAATGCCTCAGTAATGGCCACAGATATGTTAAAATTGGTAATGTTACCGTCAAGCTTGCAAGCTATGAATTCTTCTATATCTGGGTGGTCGACACGGAGAATACCCATATTAGCTCCACGACGACGCCCCCCTTGTTTAACAGCTTCGGTGGCGGCATCGAAGACGCGCATAAAGCTAACCGGGCCGCTCGCTATGCCTCCGCTGGTATTAACTCGGTTACCGTTAGGGCGTAACCGACTAAAAGCGAAACCTGTTCCACCGCCCGTTTTGTGGATCAGGGCAGCGTTTTTAATGCTCTCAAAAACGCCTTCAATGCTATCCCCAACAGGCAAAACGTAACATGCAGAGTACTGTAAATCATTATTTAACCCAGCGTTCATCAGGGTAGGCGAGTTTGGCAAAAACTCGCGTTTAATGATTGTTTCGTAAAACGCTTGGATGGTTTGGAATACTGCCTCATTATCCGCACCGTGCTCCCGGTCAGCCTCGGCAATCGCACCGGCTACGCGCCAAACCATCTCCTCCGGTGTTTCCCGAGTGCCGTCAGCACGACGATGCATATAACGTTCTTTCAATATCTTTAGCGCGGAATCTGTCCATTGCCCCTTGGATGACACTGCAACTGGGTTAACTCCGTTAGATACCTGCTCTGTAACCATCAAATTAGGGTTATTCTCTTGGGACACGATGTCTTCCTCCTGAAGAATGTGTTCGTAAATCTTCGTTAATGCAAATTCAACCCTCGATAATCAGCCACTTCAGGTTTGCGAGCTGCGCTGGGCTAAAATTGGCGTTTTCCTTTTCCAATCGTTCATATTCGATAGGCTGAAAGTCCGGCATAGGCTCGTTTAAGAGGTCTTCAAATTGCCGCGAAAAGTCCTCGAGTTCAGGGGAGCCAGGGTTCAGGGTGATATTCCCGTTTGCGTCAGGTGGC
>SDBU01000275.1_pt1 | contig 73371 bp, 55 predicted proteins | sample 2277071 | NCBI WGS metagenome assembly SDBU01 (sample SAMN10397929, study PRJNA504765) | marine sediment metagenome | isolation source: marine sediment core GS08_GC12, 126 cmbsf | place: Arctic Ocean: Gakkel Ridge, Loki's castle | collected 2008 | reverse complement strand
AATCCTCACTACCTATCTTGGTTGAACCACAACATATCGACTAATAATCAATACTCAATTAAAAACCCAATTGCGACACAGCCTGTGCGCTCAGGGTGAGGTGTGTGTCCGCTCAGGGTGAGGCGCCAGTGGCCGAGTCTGAAGACTCGACCACCACAAGAACAGGGGGCTCAACCTGCAAGGACTGCCGAATATCGAGCCACCAAGCCCACCCAGCCGGCAGATTTCCGCCTCTAGGCCAGTCGGTCAATCAGCACCCAAATCCTTCGGATATCGCAGTTCCGGAGCAGCCAATCGGCACAAACCTGCAGGTTGTTTTCATACAAAAGGCAGACGGCTGCAAGCTTGTACAGATAAGCCCTGTAACCGTCGGCATTTTAACGGATTACCGGCTCGGCCCGGTTCTTGCGTCATAGACCGTTCAGACTATTGCGTGTTGACTTTTCAGCCAAATAGGCTATATTGTGATGCTTGAAAAACTAAGCTTACTTACTACATTAGCTTACTACAAGATGTCACCCAAACGGTGTAGGAGTTTAGCAGAAGTAAATGTTGCGCTTAGCGGGGGTCACTCGCCCTCTGAACAGATACGAGGTGTTCATCTACCCGCAACATCTCTCCGCGGACAAGGTCGTACTCCTGCGACTTGATGAACTTTTTTGGAGGATCTGATGATAAGATCGAGGTGTCAGAGCTTACTATTCATAGCGATCGGCTTGGTCTTTTGTGCCTTGCCGGTTTTTGGCGCTGGTACTACCAACTCAACCGGATCGGAGTTGCCGCTACCTGTCGTCGGTGATGAATCACCGCGACTGGACTTGCACTCGGCCGGCCGTGCCCTGGGAGATACCGTATTCATTGAGGGGAGTGGGTTTGCTTCCAATGAGACGGTTTCGATCTTGGTAGTGCACCAGAATCAGTCGGGCAGCAATGTTGAACTTGCTCAGTTCGACGTCCAGGCTACTGCCGATGGCGCCATTGAGGCCTTATGGGTAGTCGAAGACGAGTCTCACGCCTGGCTGCCGATTATCGTCAGTGCTACCGGTTCCAACGCTGAAACCAGTGCGCCTTTAACGGAGATTGATAGTCGTTTGGCCATCATATCAATGCCGGATACGATCATGACCGAGGTGTCATACGAGGTGACGGTCCTGCTGGAGCAGGACTGTTGCGATGGGGTTTACGCTCCAATGCCGGATCGGCTGATCGAGTTTCATATCCACCAGGAAGAATGTGGGATACCGATCGAGGGTGACCCGATAGCGACTGCTGTCACCGACGAGAACGGCGTGGCCACGGCCACCCTGACAGCAACCGAGGTCGGACTGTTCACCATCGGCGTAAAATACGCCGGAGAAGATCAGCCGGGACCGGATGATCCGCCCAACTCGGTTTGCTATCCCGATGACCGCGTCAAGATTCTCGCCTCGATCGACTGCACCAGGTTCGATATAATCTGGGATCCTGTTGATATCGAATGTTCGACCGGTCAGTTTTTTGTTTGCAGCGGTGAGACTGTTTGCTTACCGACGACCGTTGTCTACGACGGCGCCGGTGATCTATTGTTCACGATTCCCGACGGGCTGCCATGCACTATCGATGCGGTTACCGGGGAGCTTTGCCTCACCCCCGATACCGCCGGAACCTATTACATCGATGTTACGGCAACCGACAGTATAGGGCAGACTGACCAGTGCACCGCGACCTTTGAAATCACGATGAACAGTGATCCGACAGTCGATCTCCCACCGGACATGACGGTCTATCCCTGCTATCCCAAAGAAGTTTGCGTGCCGGTGGAACTGGCGGATCCGGACGGCAACATCGCTGATATCATACCCAGCCTCGGCGTCTATTCTGAGGGCCAGGTTTGCGTGACTATCGACCAGCCGGGCGATTACGATCTGATAATCGAGGTTACCGACTCGTGCGGCGTGACAGCCACGGATACTATGCGCATAACTGCCGACCCGGGCCCGACAGTGTTCGTCGACCTCGGCCCCGATTTTGACAGGTTCTTGTGTGAACCGGCTGAGATATGCATCGACGTGGCTACTATCGATGCCTTCGCCAACCTCACCACCAGTCTTGGAATCTATAACGCTGATGCCGGGCAGGTCTGTTTTACGCCTGAGATTGCCGGTGTCTATGACATGATCGTCGAAGTGACCGACACCTGTGGATTCAGCGCCTCGGATACCGTCGCGGTCTTGGTCAGGCTTAACACAGCGCCGCACGTGAGATTGCCACAGGACGCGACGGTCCAGCCATGCTATCCGCGCGACATTTGCATACCTTTTGACACGATGGATGTCGACGGCAACATCGAGAGTGTCGTCAGCAACGTCGGCATAGTAGACGGACCATACGTCTGCTTGACTATCCATGAGCCGGGCGTTTCCGAGATTATCCTTACCGTGACTGACGCCTGCGGCGAAACGGCATTGGATATCATTCTAATCACCGCTGAGCCGGGTGAGGATCCGTGGGTGACGTTACCCGCTGACATGGACACCCTCTTGTGCGGCGGCGAAACAATCTGCGTCGACGTGACCACGATCTCAGGCTACGGCTCTCTGACCACTAACCTCGGTACATATGATGAACAAACCGGCCAGGTCTGTTTCACTCCCGAAGGTGACGGGCTGTACTCCTTGATCGTCGAGGTTACCGACACTTGCGGCAACGCCGCTTCGGACACTATCAATATCGACGTCTCAATGAACAGGGCGCCGACGATTTCTGCTGTGTCGGATACGTCATTCTATCTCTGCTTCCCACAGGCGATCTGCCTGCCGGTTGATATAGGTGACGCCGACCAGAACATCGTCGAGATCACCACCAATCAGGGTTACTACGATAACGGACTGGTCTGTTTCACACCTTACGCCGCGGGCAGCTACGAAATAGTCGTAACGGCCACTGATGAATGCGGAGAGTCCGCTTCGACTACTATCAACCTCACCATCATGACCGATCAGGATATCGCAATAGAGTGTCCCAATGACACTACCCTGTCCGTCTGCGTGCAGGATACCATCTGTCTTCCGTTGAACGGCATTCCCCAGTCGGATGATATCACCGTTGACGTCCTGGGACTCAACACCTGGTACGACGACGCCACGCATTCAGTCTGTTTTTACACTGAGTGTTCCAATCAGAACAACATCCAGATCATGGTGCACACACCGTGCAGCACTTACACCTGTGAGTTCACAGTTACGGTCGAATGTAACGTTGACCCGCTGGTACTATTGCCGCCGGATACGACCATGTTCTTATGCGCTCCCGGCGATATTTGCCTGCCGGTCGGTATCAGCGACGTCAATAACAACATAGTGAACATCCAAGTCGATGGCGGCAGTTACGACGCTTCCACCGGACAAGTCTGCTTCGCCGCCGACACGGCGGGTACGTATCAGATCGTGGTGACGGCGCTTGACGACTGCGGTGGTGAAGATGCCGACGAGATTCTGGTTAGGGTGCTCTTCAACGAGGCGCCGGTCTGCAACGTCCCCAACGACACCTCAATATTCGTCTGTCACGACACGCAGGTAATGCTGCCGATTTCGGCCACGGATGCCGACGGAAATCTGGTCGGCTGCGAGGTACTCAGCGGTCCGGGAACTATCGTTGACGGCAACTGGCTCCACACACCGACCATTGACGAAACCGTGACCGTGACCGTAGTCTGCACCGATGAATGCGGCGTTATGTGCGAAGCAAGCTTCGCGGTGACATTTGACATAAATGAAGCTCCAGTAGTAACATGCGCGGACTACTTTGAGCCGATCTTCGTGTGCAATATCAACGATGAGCTTTGCATCGACGGTCTTGGCGTTGTGGATCCGGACGACAACCTCGCTTCGGTCACCGTGACTATTAATGGCGAAATATACCCATTGGTCGATGGTATCGTCTGTTTTGTGCCGATCGAAGGGACCAACCTTATCACCCTCACCGCCATCGATGAATGCGGCGCCGTAAGCACGTGTGAGACTTCCGTTGACGTCATTGTCAATAGCGCTCCGGTCTGCGAAGGTCCCAACGATACCACCCTATTCCTGTGCAACTTGATCGAAATCTGCCTTCCGCTGACAGCCAGCGATGGCGATGGAAACTTTGACCGATGGGAACTCATCTCCGGTCCCGGCTACCTTAACGGTGACCAGTGGTGCTATGGCGGAGATAAGGCGGAACAGTTAACCGTCACCGTGCGCGCCTTGGATTCGTGCGGCGCGTACTGCGACCAGACTTTCACGGTAACGCTGGAGATGAACCAGTCGCCGACAGTAGTCTGTCCCGACTTTCCCGATCCTGTATTCGTCTGCGATCTCTCCGAGATTTGCCTGGATGGCTTCCTGGTGTCCGATCCTGACGGCAACCTCGATGAAGTAGTGGTCACGGTCAACGGAATAATCGGTACTCTGAATCAGGGACAGATTTGTTTCGCACCGTTAGCCGGTGAGAATCTTATAACCGTATCGGCAATCGATTCGTGCGGCGCGGTGTCAGACTGCCAGACGGTGGTATATGTGGCCCTGAATAACCTGCCCACCTGCAACGTGCCAAACGACACTACCATCTTCCTCTGCGATCTGACCGAAGTGTCACTGCCGGTCAGCGGTGACGACATCGATGGCAACCTGACCGGTTGTTCGATTATCAGCGGTCCGGGACAACTTGTCAACGGACTCTGGACCTACACTCCATCCGGCGAAGAAACATTGACGGTAACCATTCAGTGCACCGACGACTGTGGCGCATCTTGTGAGAGCAGCTTCACCGTCACGTTCGACTTGAACGCACCACCGGCGGTTGCCTGTGTCGACCTCCTCGAACCGGTTTTTGTATGCAACCTTGTAGATGAAATCTGTGTCGATGGTTTTGGCGCCATAGATGAAGACGGGAATCTCGACACCATGTGGGTTACAGTCGACGGTAACGATTACCCCGTTATAGAAAACAGCGTCTGCTTTGTGCCGGTAGAAGGCGCCAACTCGATGATTCTCTATGCCGTTGATGATTGCGGTGATACCAGTTGGTGCGACGCCGTGGTCGAGGTTATTCTCAACAGCGAGCCGGTCTGCCTGATGCCGACCGACACGACGCTGTTTAACTGTGGCCCTCAGGAACTGTGTTTGGACCTGCTGGCCGATGACCCGGACGGCAACCTCTACGGATGGCAGTTGATCTCCGGCCCCGGCACTATCAATGGTGACCAGTGGTGCTACGCTCCCGAAGGCACCGAGACAGTTACGGTCACCGCCCGCGCCACGGATTCATGCGGCGCATATTGCGACCAGACATTCACCGTTACCTTTGAGATCAATCAGCCGCCGGTAGTCACCTGCCCCGGTGACACGACGCTCTGGACCTGCCCCATGACTGACGTTTGCATCGGTGGCTTTGCGGCGACCGACCCGGAGAGTGCGTTGGAGTCGATCATTGTAACAGTCAACGGCGCTCCTGTCAACATGACTGACGGCATTGTCTGCTTCACGCCGATTGAAGGACCGAACGTCATCGTCCTGACCGCTCTCGACGCTTGCGGCGCCGAGAGTTCTTGTGAGACCATCGTGACCTTTGATCTCAACGACCCGCCCATCTGCAACCCGCCGAACGATACGACCATCGTCCTTTGCGAACCTGAAGAAATCTGTCTGCCGGTGTCGGCTACCGACGCCAACGGCAATCTCGATCGTTGTGAGGTCCAATCTGGTGTGGGTGATATCATCGACGGTTATTGGTGCTTTACTCCGAACAAGAGCGTCGGCGGTACCATCACCGTCCGCTGCTTCGATAGCTGCGGCGCATACTGTGACGCGGAGTTCACTGTTACTATCGAACTTAATGCGCCGCCGGTCGTCTATGATCGGTTTACCTCGGCTACCTTGTGTGATCCCGACCAACTCCGTGAGGTTGGCGTTGCTGCTTACGACCCTGATGGCGACCCGATGACTTTCATCATGCTGTCCGGCGTCGGCACTGTTGATACCCAGACGGGATATATTAGTTACTACCCGGATACATCCGGTGTCTACACCTTTGAGGTGGGGGTCTACGACACTTGCGCAGGCGATACCGGTTTTGTCTACGACACGATCACTATCAACACTCCACCGGAGTTGATCACGTTCGACTCTACCATCTATCTGTGCAACATTCAGGAAATCTGTTTTGACGTTGTCGCAACCGATGCCGACGGCGATATTCTTAACATCACCCAGGAATCTGGTCCGGGCGGGTTTACAATGTTGACCGACAGCTCCGGACAGACATGCTTCATGCCGGACGACGTCGACTCGGCCACATACATGTTTGAATACTGTGTGACCGATCCTTGTACCGGCAGCAAAATTTACAGCGATGCTTGCCCCGAGTGCCCCCCGTGCGATCCGGATACGATCAGGATTACCGTACTGCTCGACCGCCCGTCGGTCGTGGAGTGTCCGGAACCGCAGTTGTTCTCGATATGTGAACCGCAGACGCTCTGTTTTGACTTCGACCCCGGCGATCCGGGCCTGACGGTGAACATCCTCTCACAGAATGCAATCTACGATGCGGGATCAGTTTGCTTCGATGCCGTCGGCAATGACCAGTTTGATATAGTTATCGAGGTCGTGGACAACTGCGACCATGCCGACACCTGCATCGTGCCGGTGACTATCGAGGGCAACCACGCGCCGAGTGTCACCACGGCGGATGACTCTGCAACGTTCCTTTGCGAACCGACAGAAATCTGCTTCGATGTCGCTGTCACCGACGCCGACATGGACGTTCTGACTGTCACTGTCAATAATGGTGTCTACAACAGCGACGCTCAGCAGGTCTGCTTCAACGCCGATACTGCCGGCAGCTACATGATAATCGTCACTGCGGCTGATTCCTGCGGCGCTACTGCAAGTGACACAACGGTGGTCACGGTTGACCTGAACGAACCGCCGTATGTTGATCTTGGCGCCGATTTCGAGGTCGGCCTGTGTGGCCTGGCTGAGGTCTGTGTCGATATTACCGTTGGTGACGACGACGGCAACCTGCTTACCGTAACTCCGAGTCTCGGTAGTTATGATCCGCAGACCGGCAAGGTCTGTTTCGAGGTTGACCATGACGGCACTTACGAATTGATCGTCGAAGCCACCGACGAGTGCGGTGCAACGGCGGCGGATACGGTGACGATCACTGTGACCTCCGGCGCCCCGCCCTTTGTCGATCTTGGTGATGATCTTGATCTCGGCTTGTGTGAGATGATTGAAATATGCGTGGACGTCAACACTATCGATGTCTACCAATCGCTGATTACTAATCTTGGTATTTACAACGAAGCCACTTCGCAGATCTGTTTTACGCCTGACGGTCCCGGTGAATACACCATGATCGTGACGGTAGTGGACTCATGCGATCTAAGCGCGACTGACACGGTCGTGATAAACATCAGCGGCAACAGCCCACCGGTCGCGACAGGAATGCCCGACACAACGGTATACTTGTGTTATCCGCAGGCGATATGCCTGCCGATAGACATCTCCGATCCGGATGACAATATCCAGAGTATTGATGTCAACCGCGGCTCGTACAGCAACGGGCAGGTTTGTTTCACACCTTACGACAGTGGCACTTTCGAGATTATCGTGACGGTTACCGACAGTTGCGACATGGTCGATGCCGATACCGCTTATGTGACAATCCTGACCGACCAGGGGATCGAGCTTGTCTGCCCGAACGACACGACTATCTTCACTTGTGTCGGCGACACCTTCTGTCTGCCGATTGGCGGCATCCCCGAAATAGCAACCGTCAATGTCACTGGAATCAACACCTGGTTCGATGATGAGTTGCAATCTGTCTGCTTCCTCTCCGAGTGTGGTAATACCAACCAGGTCACCCTCGAGGTTGTCACCCCATGTGGCGATTACAGTTGCAGCTTCACAGTGACCATCGAGTGCAACCATGATCCCCTCGTTCTCATGCCACCCGACTCCAGCATCATGTTCTGCGGTCCGTCGGAGGTCTGTGTGCCGGTGGGCGTGTACGATCCGGACGGAAATATCGCCGAGGTCATAGTCGAAGGCGGCTTGTACGATTCGCTGCACAGCCGCGTCTGCTTCACCGCTGACACAGCCGGCGTTTACAACTTGATCGTGACGGCTGTCGACGAGTGCGACGAAGAGGACAGTGACACTATGGCGGTCACGATTGAATTCAATACTGCGCCGTTTATCATCTACGATTGGGCCGACTCCGTTATCACCACCTGCCAGCCAAACATCTGCGTACCGATAGCCTTTGGCGACGCCGAAGACAACCTGGTCGAAGTACTGACCGACGTCGGCTACTATGACGATGCCACCGGCGAAATATGTTTCACCGCCGAGAGCTCCGGGCTTTACTGCGTCGAGGTCATAGCTATCGATGAATGCGGCCTGGCCGATACGCTGGATGCTTGTGTCACGGTTGACATCGGTGAGTTTGTGCAGATCAACTGTCCGGAAGATACCTTGCAGGCCGAACCGATCTGCGGTCCGACCGAAGTCTGTGTACCGCTTGAAATCATTGGCAACAACTTCACCGTTATTCCGTCAATCGGCACCTACGCAGAGGGCCAACTCTGCATCCCGGCGGATACTGCCGGCATCTACGTGATCACGGTGATCGGCAGTGCCGAGTGCAACGACGATACCTGCGTGGTGTATGTTGAGGTTACTATCCCGGACGAGGCGGTAATCACCTGCCCCACCGACACTGCTTTCCTGGCCTGCGGCCCCGACACTATCTGTCTCGACTATACGGTCTCAGGGTCCGTAGAAATGATAAGTGTGACGGAACCGGCGTACCTGAACGAGAATCAGGTTTGCGTTCCGGTGCTCGAGGCCGGGTCGCTTGAAATCACTATGATCGCTACGTCGATCTGCAACTCCGATACTTGCAGCTTTACGGTTACCGCAGACTTTAACAGCCCACCGGAGATTGTTTCCGGCCCGGACACCAGCCTGACCGTGTGTGAGCCGTACGAGGTTTGTATCCCCATCACCTATAGTGATGTCGATGACAACATAATAGAAGTATCGACTTCCCATGGTCAGATCGTCGAAGACAAAGTCTGCTTTACGCCTGTCGACTTCGGTATTCATCATGTCGTAGTGTCGGTGCGTGACGCCTGTGGTGAAACAGCCTACGACACGACTGTTGTTACTATTTTGCCGGGTGGGTCACCCTTGATCATCTGTCCTCCCACGACAGTGTATGACACTTTATGTGCAGCCGACTCTATTTGCATCACGATGCCGATCAGTCCAGGCGATGCGGTCGTGACGGTTTTGCCGAACGGTTCATACGACCCCGCCACCGGCGAGGTGTGTGTTTACATCAGTGAAACCGGACTGTACAATATTACGGTGACAGCCGAAGCCCAGTGCGGCGTTGACACCTGCGAGTTTGATCTCGACGTTCAGGTGCCCCAGCCCCCTGTCGTCACCTGCCCTGGCGTCATCGATACTCTGCTCTGTCTGACCAATCCGGTTGAGTTGTGCTATCCGGTGACGGTGACCGGGACTGCTCTGGAAATCACCGTGGAACCCGAGGGATCGTATGCCGATGGTGAGGTCTGCGTGACAATCGACCAGCCCGGTTCGTATGATGTTACCCTGATTGCAGCCGGGCGCTGTGAAGCCGACACCTGTGTGACGACCATCAACGTCACCGGTGATCAGGCGCCTCAGTTGTTCCTGCCGGAGGAAACACCGGTGTTTGAACGCTGTATCGACGACACGACCCTGATTTGCATCGACGGCATCTACGCCACTGACCTTGAAGACGGTGTGACCCTGACACAAACCTGCGGCCCGGGTGAATTCGAGTTGATTACCGATGACAGCGGTCGGGTCTGCTTCCTGCCGGATGCCTTCGGACTGTACGAGTTCTGCTTCGAGGTAGACGACGGCTGCAATATCACTGCCGGGTCTTTCTTCGTCGATATTCAGGAACTTGAGGACTGCGACGTCTGCTTACGGGTGTCGATTGACGGCGGCAGTTGCACCCCGGTCGGTCTGCTTAAGTCAGTTGATCTGAACATCGAAACGCGCGAGTGGCTGGGCGGCTTTGACATCCTGTTGGCTTACGACGCCTCGGTAATGGCGTTCACTTTTGCCGGCATCGAAGGTACTTCGGTGGACGGCTGGGAGTACTTCGAGTACCGCATCGGCGCCGCTGACTGCGGTTCCTCCTGCCCTTCCGGTCTGATTCGTCTGGTCGGAATCGCCGACATAAACAACGGTCCCAATCACCCTCCGCACGAGACTCTATTCCCGAACGGTGTCTTAGTCGAAATGCAATTCCAGGTGGCCAATGACCAAAACCTTGGCGATCAGTTCCTGCCGATCAACTTTGCCTGGTACTCCTGCGCCGACAATGCTTTTTCCGACACCTCCGGTGCCGATCTGTTCGTGGATGTACGTATTCTCAACTTCGAGGGTGCGATGATCTGGGATGAAAACGATGACGTCAACTACCCGGAGTCGTCTCGTCCCTTCGGCCTGGGCACTCGTGATGACTGTTTTGGCGGCGGCAAAGTCGACCCGATCCGTTGTGTCGAGTTTATCAACGGCGGCATCTGCGTCACCCATCCCGACTCGCTGGACGATCGCGGCGACGTCAACCTCAACGGCGTGCCTTACGAGATTGCCGACGCGGTAGTTTTTTCCAACTACTTCATTAAGGGCCTGAGTGTGTTTGTGGTGAACGTGGCCGGTCAGATAGCCGCCACCGACGTCAACGCCGACGGTGTGACCCTCAGCGTAGCCGACCTGGTGCTCTTGATTCGGGTAATCATTGGTGATGCCGACCCGATTCCCAAGTTGAGCCCATATCCGGAGGAGTTGCTTGTCACGACCGAATACAGCGACGGTCGTCTGAGTGTGTCCACTGATGCCGTCGGCGAAATCGGCGCGGCCCTGTTCGTCTTCGACGTGAACGACGCGACGACAATCGATAAACCTCAATTGGCAACTGCCGCCGAAGGTATGGACCTCATGTACGCTGTTGTTGACGGCGAACTGCGGATCCTGATTTGGGATCTCGGAACGGACCTGGTCGAAGTCGGCGAGCACCGTTTGATTGAGATTCCCTATAGTGGTGACGCGGCGCCGATTCTGAAGCGCAGGGAAATCGTCGATTACCAGGGCAGACCCTACCGATGTGTCAATAAGGGCGGCGAGTTGCCGACCGAGTTCTCGCTGTCCCAAAACTATCCGAATCCGTTCAACCCGGCGACTTCAATCAGCTTCTCCACGCCGCAGGCATCCAACTGGACGCTTCACATTTATAATGTCACCGGTAAGCTGGTGCGCTCCTTCAGCGGGCACGCCCCGGCCGGTAATCAGACGATAACCTGGGATGGTCTCGATTCCCGTGGCGGCACGGCAGCGTCCGGCGTCTACTTCTACCGCCTCGATGCCGGCAGCTTCACCGATACCAAGAAGATGGTTCTGCTGAAATAAATTTCCACCTCGTATCTTTTTCCCTGGAACGTCCGGTCGCACACGGCCGGACGTTTCTATTTGTGATAGTCGGTGTTGTGCAGAATCGAGAAAGCGCGGTAGAGTTGCTCCAGTAGAACCAACCGCACCAATTGATGTGAAAAAGTGAGCGGCGACAACGACAGTACCAGATCCGCGCGATCCAGGACGGACTCATCGAGGCCATAAGCCCCACCCATGATGAACTCAATACAACCGCCGCAGCGCGTCTGCCAGTTTTCAAGTTGTCGGGCCAGTCCGTGTGAATCCACGTCGGTACCCTTGTCGGCCAAAGCGATATGGAACCCCTTGTCGAGTGCTTTCAGTATGCGGATCGCTTCTCGCTTCTTCACTTCGGAAGCCGACAATCCGGAACCGAACTTTTCCGCGGGCAGGACGCGCCAGGAAACCTCAGCGTACCGCGAAAGCAGCTTCTTGAAATGAGCACACCCGTCGGTGATCCATACATCCTTATCTTTCCCCACACAGATAAGGTGGATCTTAAGCAAGTGGCATAACCTCGATAATCAGGCGGCGCTGGCGCGGACCGTCGAATTCGCAGAAGTAAACAGCCTGCCAGCGTCCCAGCACCAGGCGACGATTCTCAAACAGTATCTGCTGCGAAGCGCCCAAGAGTGACGCCTGGATATGGGCGTCCGAGTTCCCCTCCATATGGTGGTAACCGTCGTCCGGCGGAATCTCTTTGCCCAGCTTGTACAGAATGTCGCGAGTAACATCCGGGTCGGCGTTCTCATTGATGGTTATGGCAGCGGTTGTGTGCGGGACGAAACAGATAACGAGACCTGACCGGCTACCGCTCTCGGTGACAATCTCCTGCACCCGCGCCGTAACATCGATCATCTGCCGCCGCACTTGCGTCTCAACCGTCAGTGTCTTCATGCGAACAGCGCCTCAGCAAACTTATCAGGGTCAAACCGTTGCAGGTCGTCGATCCCCTCCCCCAGTCCGATGAACTCCACCGGGACACCCAGTTCCTCGGAGACGGCGATCATGACGCCACCCTTGGCCGTGCCGTCCAGTTTGGTCACGATGATCCCATCACACCCGACCGCATCGGTAAACACTTTGACCTGTGACAGGGCATTCTGACCGGTGGAACCGTCGATAATCAGCTTGCTGAAAACCAGCGCATCCGGCACCGCCTTGTTGACAACTCGACGGATCTTTTTCAACTCTTCCATCAGATTAGCCTTGGTGTGCAAACGGCCGGCCGTATCAACCAGAAGAATATCGACGCCTCTGGCTTTAGCCGCTTTGGCGGCATCAAAAGCCACGGATGCAGGGTCGGAGCCGCTCTGAGAGCGGACCATTTCGACGTTGCTCCGCTCGGCCCAGATAGCCACCTGTTCAATCGCCGCCGCCCGAAATGTGTCGCAGGCGGCAATCATCGTCTTCTTGCCTTCAGCGGCAAACAACGTAGCCAGTTTGCCGATCGTGGTGGTCTTGCCGACGCCGTTGACACCGACGATCAACCAGACGACAGGCCCCGGCGAAGTGGCGGTACTGACCACCTGACTCTGTCTCAGGATGGCTGCAATCTCTTCTTTCAACAACGCCACAACCTCGCTCCCCTCAGACAATTTCCGCTCGCGCGCCCTCTTCTTGACGCTTTCGATCAGTCTCATGGTCGCGGGCACCCCGACGTCGGCCTCAATCAGGATTTCTTCGATCTCCTCGAGCAGATCGTCATCAATGCGCCGCCGAAGAACGACCTGGGAAATCTTTCCGAGGATATTGTCCTTGGTGCGACTGAGGGAATCCTTCAGCTTCTGAAAAGCATTGAACATACTGCCCCCGGATCAGTCGTCGGTCTTCTTGTCGTCGGCCATACTGAGGTCGGGGTTCATCCGTTCGGCGACGTTGTCCGGCAGCGCAGTGTCGACATCGATCGTCGGCGACAGTTCAGGCCGGTGCGTCGCCGGCACACCTGAAGGTTCAGCAACATTGATAACCAGACGACCGGTCTGCGCATCCTCGGCAACATCGTTGAACTTGACGGCCACAAGTTGCGAGATACCCGGCTGCTCCATGGTCACGCCGTAGAGATTTTCGGCCGTCTCCATGGTGATTTTATTATGCGTAATGATGACGAACTGGGTTTGCAGAGAGAACTTGTGAATGATATTCAGAAAACGCCGACAGTTGGCATCATCAAGGGGTGCATCGATCTCATCGAGGATGCAGAACGGCGAGGGTTTAACCTGGTAGAGGCTGAACAGCAGCGCGATCGCAGTAAGGGCGCGCTCACCACCGGACATCATGGTGATTGACAAGAGCTTTTTACCGCGTGGCCTGGCAATAATCATGATATCCGACTCCAGCGGTTCGGATGGATCCTCAAGGTAGATGTCGGCCTCGCCCCCGGTGAAGAGATCGACAAACAGTCTCTTGAAGTTGCCACGGGCTTTCTCAAACGTTTCCAGAAAGAGCTGCCTGGCGGTCTGGTTGATCTTCGAGATAGTGGTCTTAAGGTCATCCTTGGCTGTGGTCAGATCATCAAGCTGCTCGGCGAGGAATGCCTCTCTCTCATGCGCCTTGCGGTACTCTTCCAGCGCCAGCAAATTGACGGCGCCGAAGTCCTTGAGCCGCTCTTTCCGGTCGGCGAGGTAGGCGCGTGCTTCCTCATCGGTGCGCTTGTCGTCCGGTCGCGCTATTTCAACAGTGTCGATATCAAGTTCGTACTCGTCACGAATGCGCTGCCGGATAGCACCGATCTCGGAATCAAACGTGTTGATACGCATTTCGAGCTTGTGAATCTGCTCGCTCAACGAATCCTTATCGGCCCGGACTTCCTTCAGTTGTTCCTCGCGCTGCGAGACGCGGGCCATGACATCGGCCTGAACACCTCGCAGCCGGTTCTGACGCTCGGTAGCCTCGGTGCGGCTGTGGAACACTGTTTTGAGAGTCTGCTCAAGTTCGGATACTTTTTCATCAGCGTTTGCGATCTCCAGCCCGGCGCGCTCTATCTCGTTCTGTTTAGCACCGGTCGTATTCTCGATTTCGAGCTTTAGCTCGGTCAGGTGGGATATCTTGCTTTCGATCTGTTCGGTGCGGCTGCGCGATTCGACCATCTCCACTTGCAGCTTCGACACCTGATCGAGAAGAACCGCTACCTTCGCCTCCAGAGATTCAAGATCGTTGCCGGCTTTGGACATGCTCCCGACCAGCGTCTGCTTCTGGTCGGCCAGTTGATTGAAGTCGATGCCCAGCGTGTACTGCTGACTACGGATCTTCTCGAGTTTGTCCGACTGGTTGCGGCGTTCTTTTTCCAGCCGAGCGAGCTCGTCCTTAATCGTGCCCAACCGGTACTCGGTCTCGCTGGTCTTCTGCCCGGCCTTGTTAAGCTCTTCGGTAAGACTGTCTAACTTGTCGGCCAATTGCGTCGACTCGGCGCGAGCGGCGGCTATCTCGGCGTTGTTGCGATCCTTGTTTTTCTGTGCAAGCTCATGCTTCTCAGTAATCTCGGCAATCATACGGTCCTGCTCGGCCAGCTTCTCCTCGCGGCGGAACAACGGAAACTTCTCCTCAGCCCCGCCGGCGATGATGTTTCGGCTGTAGCGCACACCGTCGGTGGAAACGGCGCTGAACCCGTACGGCAGTCGTTCAAGTATCTCTTTCGGGTCGGCGCCGGCTTCGAATACGGCGGTGCGGGACAGGACGGCCTGCATCAATGGTTTGAGTTCGTCGTCGGTGGTGACGGAACTGTCCAGCCAGCCGAGGAAACTCTCCGCCTCAATTTCCGGCCGCTTCACCAGCGGATTGATAGTACCGGTGTCGGGTACCAGGATACCAACTTTGCCCTTGCCCTCGGTCTTGAGATACTCGATGATCTGTTCGGCGTGCGGACGATTGTCGCAGATGATGAACCCGGCCATTTCACCCAAAGCGGCCTCCATAGCCGCCTCCAGCCCTTCCGCCGGCACAAACTTTTCGGCAACCGTGCCGTGAATGCCTGAAAAACGGTCTTTGATCTCCATGACCTCCACCACGCCGGTAGCGTAACCTTCATAGTGCAGGATCATGTCCTCGAGCAGGTTGCGTCGTGCCTGGCAAGCCTCCAACGACGCGCCCAGATTGGACAACTCAAGCGAAAGCTCCTCCCCCTTCTCGATCAACTGTTCGATACGTTCCGACACCGCTGCTTCAGACTCCTCAGTGGCTTCCTTGTCGGCCTTGAGGTTGGCCAGAGCTTGTTGCTCCTCGGCCAGGCGGGCCTGCAACTGGGTACGATGGGCCTGCTGCTGTGAGATCTGTTGCTGCAGGTCGGCCACCGCCTCGCCGATCTCTTGTTCCTGTCGGCGCAGGTTCTCGTCTTCGGTCTTCCCTGAGGAGAGCTTGCCCTCCAGGTCAATCAGCTTCTTGTTGTCATCCTCCTTGACCGCCCGCGCCTGAAGCAGTCCCCGATCGGCGACAGCTTGGGCGCTCTCGGCCTCGGTCAATCGCTCGGCAAGATTCTCATGCTCCGTTTTCTGGGCGGTCAAATCCTGATGACTCTGTCGAGTCTGTTCGGCAAGGATCTCTGTGCGCGCCTTGAGAGCCTGGATATCGTTCTGGTTGCGCTCGATTAGTGAACGGGCGTTGGCCCGCTTCTCCACCAGAATGGATATCTCGCGTTCGAGACCATGAGCTTTCTCGGAAACATCGAACACTTCGTTGCTGATGGAACTGAGGTCCTGTTCGAGGTCGATTTGTTCCTTGCGGTCGTTCTCCAGTTGAGACGAAACGCGATTGACCAGCGCCTCTCGCTCCATGCGGCGGTCGGTCAGCGTGCCTGATTCATCTCGCAACTGCTGCTTCTCCGTTTGAGCATTGGCCAGACGAACGCTGCTCAGGTACAGTTCCCAGTCCTTGATTTCATTGAGCAGATCCTGATATCGTTGTGCCTTCTTCTGCTGTCGGTTCAACGAACGAACCTGCGTTTGCACCTCGGAGTAAATATCATGCAGGCGCAGCATATCGCCCTCAGTAGCCTCAAGCTTGCGCAGCGCCGCCTTCTTACGCTGTTTGTACTTGGTGATGCCGGCCGCTTCCTCAAAGAGGAAACGCCGTTCCTCGGCCTTGTCGGAAATGACGGCATCGATCATATCCTGCTGAATAACGGAGTACGAATGAGCGCCCATCCCCGTGTCGTAGAACAAGTCATGGATATCGCGAAGTCGGCAGGGAACCTTGTTCAGCAGGTACTCCGACTCACCGGAGCGAAACAGCCGCCGCGTCACCTGTACTTCGTTGTATTCAGTCGGCAGGACGCCCCGGTTGTTGATCAGAGACAAGGTCACCTCGGACATGCCGAGCGATCTCACATCGCGCGTGCCGTTGAAAATGACCTCCTCCATCTTGCTTCCGCGCAGGAGGCTGACCCGCTGTTCGCCAAGTACCCAGCGCAGGGCGTCGAGAATATTGGTCTTGCCGCAACCGTTTGGTCCGACGATGGCCGTTATGCCGCTGGAAAAATGCAACGCCGTTTTATTTGCGAATGATTTGAAACCGAGGATGTCGAGCCGCTTTAGATACACAGTGCCTCCGAATTGATCAGTTGGCGCTCCCGACCGAGGACGGGTTGCCGGCAGACTTGATGATTGAAAGGGTTTTCAGCATGGAACGATAGATGTTTCGCTCGTCGCGCAGATATCTGGTCTTTATCTCAAGGTTGTAGAACGGTTCCCCCAGTTGGTTCCCGCGACCCACCCGCACCGCCGCGGGAAAACTCAGCAGAATTGCCGAAGTGAACAGCGACGGTTCCAGATTAAGATCGAGCACCAGGTCAAACTCGTATTCCTTTAGCATCTTGATATAGCTCTTCTTGGGCAGGCCTGTCCAGGTCATCTGGTCGGCCGACGGCGAGAGTATGTGAAACCCCCTGCGGGGGTAAATGTCGTTGACTCTGACGCCGGGTTGCGACAGAAGTGTGATCTCGGTCGCCTTGAACATTTCCTTGATGGTTGGCAGGAACTGTTTCAGAAGAGTGAGCTCTCTCAAGCCGCCCGGCAGGCAGACCAGAATATGTTTCGGCTTGGCCAATGATGACGGAAAGGCCAACTGCTGCGGTTCCATACGGTTCTTCAGTTGGTTCAGTTTGATACGACCGACCAGTGATCTGAAACTCATGTTCACCCGCCTATCTCAAATACTGTCCTGCGGTTCATCATCGGATGACGATACTTCCTCGGTGACCATCGTCCTGCCGGCGGTGTCTTCACTTGCAGATATCGTCTGGTCAGTCATCGACGGTGGCGTTGCATTTACCGATGGCCGACCCGTGCTGCGGGAGGTCGTCAGCGGTCGGGCAAGGAATTGATCGAGGTTGATCTGATCGATGTCGATGCCGGCGATGCGACCTGATTCCGGGTTGCGAAGATTGACCGGTTGTCCGTTGAGTTCAATCGATACGGCCGACGGCACCCCTACCGAGACTCTCATTCTGTACTTGGCCGTCACTTCGTATCGTCGGCCCGGTGTCAAGGTGCGGTAAATGGCGGTATCACCATCAGCCAGCACCGTGGCCCAGCTTTCCGTCCGAGCAACAAGAACCAACGTCAAGGCAGCCGGCTCAGCGTAGGCCGGGACGTCCCAGTCGTAACCGGCCAACTCATCGCTCACGGATGGTGTGATCGTCGATGGCTCCGTGTCGGCCGCCTCGGTGGAATCAACTACCGACTCTGTTTCAGATTCCTTGAGGAACAGTTCGTTCACGGCCACTACGATCACAAACAGGACCACCACCGCACCCAGCAGGTAAACCAGTCGGGAGACCTGCCGTCGTGAGCCATTCGTAGTTGCGCTTTCGGCCCGTTCCTCAGCAGCTTTGCCGGATACGGATTCAGACTCGGGATCGTCCGCCGTGGCAGCGGCAGGCTGCCCGGATGATATCATATCCTGTTCGATTGCCTCGACGGTGGCCTCGTAGTCGATCCCCAACGCCTCGGAATAGGACTTCGCAAACAGTTTGAAATAGAGTTCCGACGGCAGCCGATCAATGTCACCATCTTCGATCGCCTCAAGGTTGCCTGAAGAGACCTTTAGATCTGAGGCCAGGTCACCGAGTTCAATCGCCTGGCGTACCCGTTCCATCTGGAGCAGTTTTCCGATCTTTACGTATACTTCCGTCATGGTTGTGCGCGCGTTCCTACCGTTGCAACTCCAATACTCGTCCCGCCAGTTCATCCAGCAAAAGACGTGGTAAACCAATTACATTATCCAGGTGACCCTCGATTCTGTCAACTAAAAAGCCCCCCATCCCCTGAATACCGTATGCTCCCGCCTTGTCCATCGGTTCGCCGCTGTCGATATACGTTCGAATCTGCTCGCTGCCGACGTCGTTGAAGAACACGTCGGTCAACTCGTAGCCGGAGGCGACTACCTCTCCATCTCGAGCCAGCGCCACCCCGGTACAGACGGTGTGCTGCCGACCTGACAGCATCGTCAGAATGCGAATGGCATCCTCTTCGTCGGTCGGTTTTCCCAGTAGCCTGTTTTCGAGGACGACGACAGTGTCACAACCGATGACGATGCCTTCCTTATCGGTACGATGGGACACCCAGATTGCCTTCTCCCCGGCAATCCGCTCGGCGAAATCGTACGGTTTTTCGTCAGGTCGACAATGTTCGTCAATCCCGGGGATGATCTGGTCGAAGGAAACACCGGTTTCAGATAGCAGCCTGTCCCGCCGTGGTGAGCGGGAGCCGAGCACCAACCGGTAGCGCTCGGCCAGGAGCAAGAGGTGCTTATACATCATGGTCAATGATGATCGTGACCGGTCCCTGGTTCACGAAACGAACATCCATCCGAGCGCCAAACACGCCGCTTTGCACCTTCAACCCGGATCGTCTTACCTGTTCGATGAAACATTCGTACAGCCGTTCGGCCTCTTTTGGATCCTGGGCATCGTTGTAGGACGGCCGTCTCCCTTTGCGCGTATCGGCGTACAGGGTAAACTGTGAGACAACCATGATCTCGCCGCCGATATCGACCGCCGAGAGATTCATCTTGCCGGCGTCATCATCGAAGATGCGCAGATTGACCAGCTTGTCGGCCAGCCAGGCGCACGATGCCTCCTGGTCGCCACGTTTCGTCCCGAACAGCACCAGCAGTCCCGCCGCCGTCGCGGCGTGCGTCCGACCATCGATCACGACCTCGGCGCCCGTTGTTCTCTGTACTACCAGCCGCATTTCACTCCTTTAAGCGTTGAATATACGGCAAAGCCGGTCAAAGACAAACGGATTTCAAAAGTCGACGTAAGACAGCATAAATCACTTGCATTCCATATAGGACAGGTGTTCATTTATGCGCATGGATGCACGTAGTAGGTCTCTAGGGATCGACATCGGTTCGGTGTCGGTGAAATTGGTGCTGGTCGAGAACGATAAAATCGTGGCCTCGGCTTATCGACGTTTTCAGGGTAATCCGTTCGAGACGCTCAGAGAACTGCTCGACGACCGGTTTGGTCAACTGACGTCGCAATCGTTCTGCTTAGGTAGTACCGGGATCGGCGGCAAGACCGCCCGGGAGGTGTTGGGTGGTCGTTTCTTTGGTGAAATCGGCGCCCTCGCTGCCGGTAACTACCGGATCGTCCCCGAAGCGAAGACCGTTATCGAAATGGGCGGCGAGGATTCCAAGCTGCTGCTTCTCGACAGCGAACGACAACTGTGTGTCGATTTTGCCATGAACGCCCAGTGCGCCGCCGGGACCGGCTCGTTCTTGGATCAACAGGCCGGTCGTCTGAAGATCAGCATCGAGGAAGAGTTCGGCCAACTGGCGCTGAAATCGAAGAACCCGCCACGCATCGCCGGACGATGTTCGGTATTCGCCAAGTCCGACATGATCCACTTACAGCAAGTGGCCACGCCCGACTATGATATCGTGGCCGGTCTCTGTTTTGCCGTGGCGCGCAATTTCAAAAGTTCGATCGCTCGTGGCAAGAAGTTCATCAAGCCGATCGCCTTCGAAGGCGGCGTCGCCGCCAACCCCGGAATGGTGCGTGCCTTCACTGAAATTCTCGACCTCGAGCCGGGCGAACTGATCATCCCCGAACATTTCAACACCGTCGGCGCGCTGGGGGCGGCACTGTTGGCCCAACAAAAGGGAAGCATGGTCGAGAATTTCGATCCGGCCAGGATCGACGCCTACCTCAAGTACCGCGAGGTGCCGGACTCCGGGCGTGAGGCGCTATCGTTCAATTTCCCCGACACCAAACATTATGACGTTACGCTGGCCGCCAGGCCGCAGGACATTGACAACCTGGATGTCTACCTGGGTATCGATGTCGGTTCACTGTCCACCAATCTGGTCCTGATCGACAGAGACCAGCGCGTCATCGCCCGGCGCTACCTTATGACCGAGGGTCGTCCAATCGAGGCGATCCGTCGTGGACTGGCCGAAATCGGCGAAGAAGTGGGTGATCGTGTTAACATCCTGGCTGTCGGCACCACTGGTTCCGGGCGTTACCTGACCAGCGATTTTGTCGGAGGTGATGTCGTCCGCAATGAAATCACGGCTCAGGCCACCGCTGCGGTTGCAATTGATCCGACAGTCGACACTATTTTTGAGATCGGAGGTCAGGATTCCAAGTACATTTCGATCAACAAGCGGACTGTAATCGACTTCGAGATGAATAAAGTCTGCGCCGCCGGTACCGGATCGTTCCTGCAGGAACAAGCGGAAAAGCTGGCCATAAGGATCGAGCATGAATTCGGCGAGAGGGCCCTGAAGGCACAGTGTCCGGTCGGCTGCGGCGAACGCTGCACGGTGTTCATGGAATCCGATCTGGTGGCGCATCAGCGCACCGGCGCCGGCAAAGATGATTTGATCGCAGGGCTGGCCTATTCAATCGTGAGCAACTACCTCACCAAGGTGGTGGGGGACCGTCGAATCGGCGACAACATCTTTTTCCAGGGGGGGGTGGCTTGGAATAAAGCAGTGGTGGCTGCGTTTGAGAAATTGATCGGCAAGACCATCACGGTACCGCCACACCACGATGTGACCGGCGCCATCGGAGCTGCTATCCTGGCCATGGAAAAACTTGACCAGCCCGGTTTCCAGACTACTTTTCGCGGTTTCGATTTGCATAAGAGAAAGTACACCATCAGCGGTTTCACCTGTGAGGACTGCTCCAACCAATGTGAGATTCACAAGGTGGAGTTGGAGGGTGAAGAGCCGCTGTTTTACGGCAGTCGCTGCGAGAAGTACGATGTTACGCAGAAATCCAAAGAGGATCTGCCGCCGGACTATGTCAAGATCCGTCAGAAGCTCCAGTACCGCCGCTACCTGAAATTCAAGAAACCGGCCAAGCCTCGTGGGCGGATCGGCATTCCGAGGGTGCTTCATTTCCTGGAGTACTATCCGTTCTGGCTGGCCTTTTTCGAGTCGCTGGGTTATCGCATCGTCAACTCCGATGTTTCCAATCAGGCTATCGTCGAGGATGCTCTTGAACTGTTCAGCGCCGAGACCTGCTATCCCATCAAAATCGTCTTTGGCCATGTGGCCAATTTGCTGAAAAAGGACGTCGATTGCATCTTCCTGCCGTCTCTGATAAAGGTGGCCGAAGAGACCGACGAGTCCGAGGACGGTGCATACATCTGTCCCTACGTCCAGGCGGTTGGTTCATCAATCAGACCGGCCTTTGACTTTGATGCTGAGGGAGTGAAACTGGTCACGCCGGCCATTCGTCTGAGTCACGATGCGGCCAACCTCAAGCATGGCCTTAAGCAGGTGGCCACTGAATTCAAGCTATCCGATCGTCAACTGAGCCGCGCTGTGGAATGCGGCCAGCGGGCTTACAAAGCGTACAAGCAGGAACTTCACGCTGAAGGTGAAAAGGTTCTTAAGGAACTTACCCCGGACGAGAAAGTGCTGGTGATTATCAGCCGACCGTACAACGGTTACGATCCTCGACTGTCACTGGAGTTACCGGATAAGGTTCGCAATCTCGGCCTTAAAGCGCTGCCGCTTGATTTCCTGCCCCCGAACGGCGATGAGGACATCCCATACATGTACTGGCGCTACGGCCGCACCATCCTTGGGGCGGCTGACCGGATTCGCAAACATCCCAATCTGTTCGCGATCTACATTACATCTTTTGGCTGCGGCCCGGATTCGTTCATTACGCACTTTTTCCGCAAACAGATGTCCGGCAAACCATACTTGTTGCTGGAACTGGACGAACATTCAGCCGACGCCGGCATGATCACGCGCTGTGAGGCGTTTATAGATTCGCTACGCTTCTACCAGTTCAGCCCACCGGTATCGACGTTTAACATCGCCAAAGATGAGTTCCGTCCGTTTGAGAAGACGATCTATATCCCCAACATGTGCGACCACGCCTATCCCGTGCGGTCGGCGATGGAACGATGCGGCTTGACGGCTGAGGTGCTCGACGAGCCGGATGACTTGACGGTCGAGTACGGCAAGAAATTCACCTCCGGCAGAGAGTGTTTCCCCTGTCTGGTCACGACCGGCGATATGATCAAGAAACTGAAATCCGACGGGATCGACCAGTCGCGCGCGGTTTTTTTCATGCCGGGTGCCGACGGCCCCTGTCGCTTTGGTTTGTACAGCCAGTACCATCGGATCGTGCTGGATGATCTGGGTTACAAAGACGTGCCGATTTTCTCCCCTAATTCGCGGGATGGATACAGTCAGTTTGGACTGGAGAACACACCATTTCGGAAACTTGCCTGGAGTGGCGCGGTGTTCATTGATTGCGTGGCCAAAATGTTGCACCGAACCCGTCCTTACGAATCGACCCGTGGTAAGGCAGAGAAGCTGTATTACCACTATATCGGCCGGATGGATCAAGCCATCCTCCATGACGAGCCGCTCGATAAAGTGTTGGTGGAGGCGGCCACCGAATTCAGCCGGATCAAGACTTCGCAGGAACACCGTCCGATAGTCGGCGTGGTGGGAGAGATATACCTTCGCAACAACCGATTCTCGAATAATTTCCTGATCGAGAAGCTCGAAAAACTCGGGCTTGAGGTTTGGTTGGCGTCATTCTGCGAGTGGCCGATGTACACCTCGCTCGATTTCCGCCGCGATGCCTGGCTGAAGCGTGACTACAGGGGTCTGCTGGCCGGCAGCCTTCAAATATACATGCAGCAGCGGCAGGAACACAAACTGATCAAGGCCGCCTCCCGAAAGCTCGACCTCGGCCACGAGTACCCCACCAACAAAACGCTCGATCTGGCCTCGGTCTATTTGCCGCGCGACTACAAAGGCGAGGCGCTGCTGTCGGTCGGCAAAGCTATCGAGATGGCTCTTGAGGGTGCGGGTGGTATCGTGAACGCCATGCCGTTTAACTGCATGCCGGGCACTGTTGTCAGTTCGCTGTCCAAGAAAATCTCCGAGGACTATAGTTCTATTCCGTGGCTGAACATCAGCTACGAAGGATTGCGCGACTCTGGGGAGGACACCCGCCTCGAGGCCTTCGCCGAACAGGTCAAGTCGTTCTCACGGGGGGCTGCAAAGCGGGTGAAGCAGCGGATGTAGCAGACCGCATCAATTGAATATTGTAGGTCGAAACCCCGACGGTTTTGACGTCCCCGCCGGGTGTCAGGTTCAAACTCGTCTGGACCTGACCAGACTATCACCCCCAAACAAGTCTGGGGGGGCCACCCAGCACACACACAACGCTCATAAAATCCTTTCCCCCGTCCCATTAGCGCGTATATTGGAATCCAATATGTAGGCTCGGCTCCTCTGTGTCCGGCAGATGTCCACATCTGCCGCAACCGGTGGCAGGTTTCTTGTGGTGGACGAGTCTTCAGACTCGGCCACAAATAAGACAGGCTGCGCCTGCCCGCTGAGTCTGAAGACTCAGCGGGCACGAGTAGTTTGAGGTTGCCACCCAGTCGGAACCTTGCCGGGATACCGACGTTGAAGGAAAAAGAAGAAACGAGTTTTTGACCAATATCGGAGGAGCAGATGAGCAAACCCGTTGTGATTACCGACGACAGTTTTGAAGCCGAAGTCCTTCAGTCAGATATCCCCGTTATCGTCGACTTCTGGGCCACTTGGTGCGGCCCCTGTAAGATGATTGCGCCGGTCCTTGAGGAAATAGCAAGCGAATACGCCGACAAAGTAAAGGTCACCAAGTTAGATGTTGATTCCAACAACCAGACAGCCGGCAAATACAATATCATGTCTATTCCCTCTCTGTTGATTTTCCGGAACGGCGAAGTGGTTGATCAGATTGTCGGCGCCGTGCCCAAGGCGCAGTTGACCGATCGTCTGCAAAAGATCCTGGCTTAGACAGATTTTTCTGTCCCCTCTCGTCGAGAGGGGATTTAGGAGTGTGTTTGTTGTGGTGGCCGAATCTTCAGATTCGGCCACTATTCCCGCAGAGTCTGAAGACTCTGCGGGCACAACGGATACGATTTAGTCCTCGTAGGTCAGGATCCTTGTGATCCTGACGCTATTCGGCAGGATCACAAGGATCCTGCCCTACAATACTGCTCGCGATGAGGCGGATCGGTTTCTCATCAACAGGCTTCTTTGCGGGAGCCTTTGGCCCAAAAATCCGTTTTAGATTATGATGGTTTTACGTATAATAGATCGGTAATATGCCGGTCAGGAGAAGTGTTAATGGTTTGGCATGAGTTGGTTTCCTGGATTGTGGTTCTGGCCCTGGGTGTGCTGCTGGTGAAAGTAGTGCTACCCCGATTTGGAGCCGGAGGCTGAGGCGTTGGCCCGCAGAATCTCCCGGAGGGAGATAGGAAAAGTGGACAAGACAGCCAGAGCGGCAATGATGACCGGTAAATGGTTTGTCCGTAACAACCGATAAATAGCATGATGAGGCCATTTCAGTTCAATAGTCAGCCACGCGCCGGTGGTTTTCGGTTTGGCCCCGGAGGCATCTCGCCGTTTATCAAGCTGATGCTGATATCCAACGGCCTTCTCTTTTTCATTCAGTATCTTCACCCGCCCCTGACCGCCGCGCTCGGTCTGACCCCGGCCCGGTTTTTCAGTGAATTCCCGAACCTTTTCTACCAGCCGTTGACCTACATGTTTCTGCACGGTGGGTTCGGTCACATATTTTTCAATATGTTTGTGCTTTGGATGTTCGGAACCGAGATCGAACGGACCTGGGGGAGCAGGAGCTTCGGTCGCTTTTACCTGCTGGCGGGGCTGGCGGGAGCGCTCCTGACCATGACGATCAACTCCGGGCAACCCTTTCCAGTGATCGGAGCGTCGGCGGCGATCTACGGCTTGCTGATGGCTTACTGGGTAATGTTTCCCAACCGTCTCTTATACATTTACTTTCTCTTCCCGGTGAAGGTCAAATATGCTATCCCCGGCATGATGCTCTTGGGATTTCTCTTTTCCGGTGCCAGCGTTGCCCACTGGGCACACCTGGGCGGCGCTTTGTTCGGACTGGCCTATCTCAAACCGGACTGGCGATGGATGCGTCTGGGCAGAAAGATCAAGGATTATCGCTATCAGCGTCAGAGCGCCAAGCTTGAGAAAAACCGCCATCAGGCGCAGGATATAATGAAACGGGTGGATGCTATCCTCGACAAAATCAACGAAGTCGGCATTGAAAACATTAGCAAGGCCGACCGGAAGTTTCTTGAGGAAGCATCTTCAAAACTGGCCGACAAGCAAACCAAGGACTGAGTAGTATTATGTCCAAACGAATTCTCCTGGCCGAGGCATCGGATACCATTCGTGGTGTCGCCACCACCGTTCTCAGACAGAACGGTCTCGAGGTTATATCTGTTGGCACTGCTCAAAAGGCGATGGAAGTCCTTAATCACACCCGCCCCAATCTGTTGATTGTGGGTGGGACGCTCGCCGATCCCAGCGGTTCGCTGTTCTACGAACGGGTCAGCGCCGACCATCGCTTTGCATCAACACCGATGTTGTTGTTCGCGGAGCCTGGTCAGCCGCGGTTGCCGTTTCCGTCGGAAGTTGTGATCAACCTTCCTTTCGAACCCAAAGAGTTCGTTGACCGGGTTAATGCCTATACCGGTCCGTCGCAGGCCCCGCCTGCTACTCCACAATCGCCGTCGACTGAGACCACCAACCCCCTGGCTGGCCTTGAGTTGGAGGATGATGCGATTGATGCCGCCCTGGGTCTGGACCGTATCGAGGTTACCGGTTCGGAGGTGATGGACAAGACGCGGACCGGCCGAACCGGCAAACTGAAGGTGCCCGAGAAGATGATCGGCTACGACCACGTCGACAATACCGATACTGACCTGACTGATTCCTCTCGAGTTGAAAGTATCATGATCCACGATGAGTCAGCCGATATCGCACCGGCTGAGAATGTCCCCAGAGCGCGCCCGGACCCAGCCGCATCCGGTAAGCTCGACATCCTGAATGCTCCCGATCAGTACGGTATGTCCAATCCGGATCAGCCGGGACCCGACGCGACCGATCGGACCCACGACTATGAATGGTTCATCAATGAAATGCAGCAAGAGGCCAAGTCGCAACCGCCGGCCGACACTTCTTCGGCCTCCCAGCAGCCGGAACTGACAATAGCCGAACCGTCGTCCTTCGTAGATCCGATCACGCCGCCGCCTGATTCGTCGGTCGGATCGCCGCCGCCGAGTCCTGGGGAAGCAGTCGAGAAATTCATCGACGAGTTCAAGAAGGAAGTCGAGAAGATTCACGACTCCGAGCCGGAGAGCATCCTGGTCGTAGCGGATCAACAGTCGGCCTCATTGGCCGACGCTGACCACAACTGGGAAAATTCGCTTGAGAAGATTGCACCGGACCGGGTCGAGTGGTTCACGAAAGAATTCGTCAATACCCTCGCCGAGAGGATTGCGGCAAAAATCGCGGCGAAAATCGACGGGGAAAAGTTACTCGCTCTGCTGAAGAGCGAAATCATGGCTCAGGCGGCACGGAAAAAGCAAGGGCAGGCTTGATGGACCAGGCTACCCCTTCACTGAAACAGAATCAACATTGGAACGATATTGACCCCATCATAGGATGGTATACGGGGAACATAAATCATGAAAAGCTGCAACGGGCTGCGCCTCCGACTGGTCGCGGCGTCGGCACTTCTTTCGCTTAACCTGCTTTACGGCACCTCACAGGCTGATGTAGAGTTCTCAGGCTTTCAACAGATCGAAGAAGAACAACTGGTTGAGATATCAACGGCCCTTTCATTCGAGAGCGTTGAGGCCGGTGAAACCTATCAGGCGGCACTGATCGCGGACATAAAACCAGGTTGGCACATCAACTCGGCTCAGCCGTATCAGGATTGGCTGATCCCGGTACAGCTTGCGTGTGACACTGTCAGCGGTGTAACGCCTCACGACATCAAGTATCCGGCCGGCCACGACGCCGCGCTGTTAGATGAGACGATGTCTGTTTACAGTGATCGCGTAGTGGTGATGTTTGCCGTAACGCTGGATAAGGATCTGGACGATAGCCGGCACCAGGTGCCGATCCGCTTCACCTATCAAGCCTGCGATAATTTAACATGCCGGGCACCCGAGACCCTTGAGGCAACCCTCGATATAACCGTCGGTCAACTGGGACCACCGACCCACACCGACATTTTCGCCGGCACTGAACAGGCCGATGAATCTCCGAGCCAGGCCGCTGGCGTGGTTGAACCGGAAAACGATCTCCAGCGACTGGTCGACCGCTACGGGTTCTGGGGATACTTCCTCGCCCTGGGACTGGCCTTCGTGACCGGATTGCTTCTGTCGTTCTCCCCCTGCACCTATCCGATGATCCCTATCACAGTCAGCATTTTCGCCGGGCAGCAGCGCTCGCTTGGGCGCGGCTTCGTCATGTCTCTATTCTACGTGGGATCCATGGCGGTGGTATATGGTATCATGGGGTTGATCGTATCGCTCGTGGGCGGTGTTTTCGGCGCCTGGCTGGCCAGCACACCTGTCGTAATCGGGATCGCGGTGGTTTTCGTAGTGTTCTCGTTATCCATGTTCGGACTCTATGAGTTGCAGGTACCGATGTTCCTGAGACAGAAACTGGGCACCACCAAGGGGGGTGGCGGAATCGGCGGGGCCATCGTTCTGGGCGTGGTCGCGGCGCTGGTGGTATCGCCGTGCGTGGGACCGTTTGTCGCCGGCATCCTCTTGTACATCGCAACTCACGGCTCGCCGATTGTCGGGTTTTTGGTGTTGTTCGTTTTTGCCTTGGGGCTGGGCACGCTGTTTCTCATCATCGGTACCTTTTCATCAGCTATTAACTCGCTGCCTCGCGCCGGCGAATGGATGGAATCGGTCAAGAAATTCTTCGGCTTCGTCCTTTTGTTGATGGCGCTGTTCTTCCTCCGGACGATCATATCGCCGGTCATCCTCGCTATCTTGACTAGTCTGGTTCTGCTGGCTTTTGGTGTCTTTGGAGGCGGACTGGACCGTCTCACCGCTGAGTCCGGCATGTTCGCGCGCCTGAAGAAGTTCCTCGGTTTCGTTGCTTTTCTCATTGGCGCCTACCTGCTCATAGGGACCGTCCTCCGGGAGGGGTTGATCCTGCCCCCCGCTTCCCAATGGCTTCCGACGGTCTCCCAGGGAACTCCCGGGCAGACTGAGCACGGTATCGCCTGGGTATCCGGGCTGGACAAGGGACTCTCGCGCGCCAAAGCCGAGGGCAGGCCGGTTTTGATCGACACCTGGGCAACCTGGTGCGCCAATTGCCGGGTGCTTGAGAAAAAGACGTTCGGTCATCCCGACGTTATCCGCGAAGCGGAGCGCTTCATGGCGATACGAGTACAATTGGAAAAGGCCGACTCTGAGATTACGAAGAACTTCATGGAATACTTTGGGCTCAGGCAATACTCGTTGCCCACGACCCTGCTGCTCGACTCAAACGGCCAGGTACGGATGATCCGACAAGGTGTGATCTCCCCGGACGACATGATAGCCGAAATGCGTCGGGTGAAGTAACGACGTTCTTTTGATCCCGATTCTTCGGCATTCGTCACTTTTTTGCCGAGGCCTTCTTGACTCCGCCTGGGGGCGATTTTATATTACCGCCGATTTGATGAACCCTGTTTGATAGAAGGAACATGTCACCAAACCGTAAGAAGTCGTCTGTTATCGCTGTCTGCGTGCAGGAACCATTTGAGGATGGATCCTGTATGGATCTTGGTTCCATTCAGGGCGACGATCTGCGTTTTCTGCATCAAGCATTTATTTCCGACACCATCACACACGCTCTTGAAATCGACATTGCCGACACCAGGTTGTACTATATCGACGATCCCGACCGCAAGCGGTTTGTTCAGATCATCAACGACTACCTGGAGAAGAAGCTGAAAGGGAAGTGGGCAACGGCTTTCAGTAAACGCTTCAGTCTGCACGAACAAGCTAAGGAACGCTGGGGAATCCGAATCGAAGAAGTGTTCACCGAATGCTTCCAGGCCGGATACAAGAGTGTCCTCGTCATCGGTAGTCGCACACCCACCATTCGCCCCGCCACTCTCAAGGCGAGCTTGCGCATGCTTGAGAGGTCGGATGCTGTGTTCGGACCAACGCCGGAGGGTCGTTACTATGTTATCGGCATGTCCGGTGCGGCACACATCAATCTCAGCAGTTTCGACTGGAAGTCGCCGTCGATTTATTCCGAGGTGGTTGATGCCCTGGATCGTGAAGGTGTGGCCTGGGCCGAGCAGGAAATCTGGTACGCGGTTGAAACCACCGATGAGCTTGAAATGATGGTGCGCGATATCAATCAGTACCGCTACGAAGGGGACGAAACGACAGCCGTCGAAACTGAAAAAGTCATGGAGCGGCTGCTGGCTAAGCTGGATAATTAGGTGCAACGCGAACTGCAGAAACTCAGTTGGCTGAAAGTCCGCGACCTGGTTCCCGGTCAAATCGACACTGTTATCCTGCCGGTGGGCACGGTGGAAGCCCATGGTACTGATTGTCTCGGTACCGATAATTACATCCCTGGAAATATCGCCCACGGTATCGCCGAGCGCATCAACGCCCTGATCGCCCCGACGCTGCCGTTTGGCATCACGAAATCCCTGCACCGATACTCCGGCTGCGTCACTCTGCGGCCGGATACATTTGCACAGTGCCTTGAAGATATTGTCGAATCGTTCGCACACAGTGGTTTTCACAATGTGATAGTCATGAATGGTCACGGCGGCAACAACAGCGTGCTAAAGACGGTGGCGCATGATTGGCATCGCGACTACGGTCTCAACATCTGTGTCATCCACTGGTGGGAGTTGTGCGAAAAGTTGACTGAGGAGTTCTTCGGGCACGTCGGTGGTCATGCCGGCACCGATGAAAGCGCCATGGTCCAGGCTATTGATGAGACGCTGGTCGATAAGGAAGCCTACGATCCTAAGCAAGCATGGTTTTTCCGCCCCGGCGCCGATGTTTACCCCGTCCCCGGTTCAATCCTGCTCTATAGAGAGGGCGAAGGGCTTCCGGAATACGATGCGGAAAAATCAAAACAGTACCGTGACAAAGTGATCACGACCGTCGGCGATTTCGTCGAACTGGTGCTCGAACGCTGGCGGGCACAGGGGCTGTAGTTTCATTCAGGTAGGTCGAAACCCCATACGCGCTAACTTTAGTCGATAGAGACCACGAAAATATGTGTCCCCACCCGGCGTTCCGCCTCTGGCTTCACTCTGGGTGGGGTACCGGATACTGCCTAAGTTAGCGCATATGGTCGAAGCCCCTGCGGTTTCGACACCTTGGGCCAGGTCATAAGGGACCTAACCAACGCGCCTCGACCTACTTCTTCATCGCCTCTTTGCGCATCTCTTTGGGGAGTTTCTCGATTGCATATCGCAAGGCCGTGCGCGGCATGACGGCCCGGTGTTTCAAAACATACTTGTACACCGGGTCGCGGAACTCGTGGGTCGCCTCCTTGAGCATCCAGCCGTACCCCTTTTGCACCAGGTCCTCCTGATCCATCATGAGGATATCCGCAACTTTGAATGCATCCGACAGCGCCTGCTTCTTTCTGAGCGATACGATCAGGCAGACAGCCGAGGCGCGACGCATCCACATGTTCTTCGATGTCGCCCACTTCCGGGTGCGCGGGATCAACTCCGGATACATCAGGATCAAATGCCCCAACGCCCGGCAGCAGAGGCTGTCGACGGTTCCCCAATTTGAGAAATGCTTCTTCCCCCATCGTTCAAACCGTGCGAAATCGGACTTCTTGAAATCCTTACGGCAACGATAGGCGAAATCGAAGGCAAAACCAACATGCGCCTCGAGGTCGCTCTCAAGCAACTCCTCGCAGATTTGGAAGATCTCTCTTTTCGGCTTGTTTTTGATAAGTTGCCAGTGTTCATCGGCAATCTTGTAGAAGACCGCTCCCTTGAGCATCCAGGGTTGTTCGAGTTTCTCTTTGAAGAACCGCTGGGCGTTGATGCGGTACTTGCGAGATTTGTACTTTTTCAGTTCGTTGGCGAGTTGTTTGATGAAGGGCGATGCTTTCATAATCGTGCCTTTGGACTACTCCTTACTACCTCACCCTTCGACTCCGCTCAGGGTGACAGTCGTATTATAACATGATCTCTCTTTGCTAAAACCTTTCGATATACGTCAGTCGCACGGAGCGGGTGAACGTATCGGCTTCGCGGCGGTTGACAAAAAGGTCCTTCATCAGAAACTCAATCTCAAGGTTCTCGGTGACCAGCCATTTGATCGCACTGTTCAGATACCCACGACCATGCCCCGCAAACCCGTTCGGGGTCCCATCGGGCAGTTTCGACTTGTTGTCGTTGAGCGCGGCGTCGTATTCAATCATTAGCGCCAGGTTGTACTTGAAAGTAGCGTCGAACCCGGCGAAGATGTTAACGTCGGTCTCCTCGTCGATGTCGTTCTCCATCGAGTAGTTTATCCCGGCATGCCACCCCGAAGTCCAGTTGTAGAAATAGAAACTGCGACTGACCACGCCGTAGAACCCACGCGACTTGTAAGTGTATCGACCAAGATCAGAGTTCCAGGCGCCCAATCCCTGTGAAGAAAATCCGAAAGACACGGCCGGGAAGACCTCTATCTCATCGATGATGCGAAATTTGACATTGAACTCAATGTTCGGATTCCAGTTCGGGTCCCGATTGGAGATGATATCCTCGGCGCCGTAGGAGATTCCCAGCGTCAGCCGGTGCGACAGGCCGATACTGGTGCGGGCGAGGGTGCCGCCGTCCGGGTAAAAGCGAAGCCCGATGGTGTAGTAGCCACGGGGGAGCGTCCCGGCGGTCGGCATATCAATCAAGCAACGCGGTGGCACGTCGTAGAGACTGGTCTGCGCGTTATTGATATGCTCTTGAGCCGAAGCCGACGCGGCTATCAATACCATTAGCGCGAACATCGCGGATAAGATGATTTTATTCATGGCACTACCTTTGGTCAAAACGGGTTTGTCACTCACGAGCAAGAAGAAGCTGCCTCACAATGGAGTCAAACAAAAAACTGGCCGTAGGCGACTCTGACGAGAGCAGGCCAGGTGCTGCCGGGCCAAAGTCCTCTCTCAAGATGTGACAGGCAAGCCTCTTTTTCGCGGCGCATGAGGACGTACACCGCGCACAAACGCACCCCGCCTTTTGCACCATTCGTTCATGTGCGCGGCAGATGTCCACATCTGCCGAGGAAGAACACACCCCGGCCTTTGTGCCAGCGGGATAACCTCTGGCGAGTGCGATCCCTCAGTGCAAATCGACTAGTCGGTAGAAGTGCTCTGTGAGTTGGCTGGTGATGTCGCCGGTGGCGAGGCGGTGTCCCTTGCGACCCTGCTTAATCACCGACACACCGACAACCAGCTTCAACGAGCTTGATATGAAGACCTCATCCGCCTGGAGCAATCTCGCCAGTGAGCAGTTTTGTTCTGCAATGATGTAGCCGAGCTTCCGGGCTTCTTTGAGAACAGTTTTGCGCGTGACACCTTCGAGACAGCCGGACGTGATAGGCGGCGTGTAGATGCGTCCACGTTCCACCCAGTAGATATTGGCGGAGGTTACTTCGGCAACCTGGTCGTTCTGATTCAGAAGCAGAGCGTCGTCGCAGTTGGCCTTCCTGGCCTGATTGAGCGCAGCCGCGTGGATAGCATACGACAGCGTCTTGATACGCCGAAAAACGGATTTGTGGTCGACCCGGAAACGGGAGACGTGGAGAGTGTAGGGCTGGGTGGGCATGGTGTGCGGTGAGGCGCTCAGGATCACCTGCGGTTTCCCCTGCCGTCCCACCCAACGAGCCGCTTCGCCGCTGGTCAAGGTCAGGCGAAGTTTCGTGATTCGGTCGGGATGGGCACACACGGTTTTTCGCATCCAGGCGGTCAGTTTCTCCGGCGACGCAGGTATCTCCAGCCCGATCACGCGCGCACCACGGTACAATCGTTTGAGATGCCCTTCGATGAAGATGATGCGATCATCGATAGCCAGGAACGTCTCAAACAAACCCTCGGCGTAGAGCAGTGAGTTGTCGAAGACGGAGATGCGCGCATTCCGGCGGTCGACGAAACGTCCGTTTATCGTGGTAACTGTCTTCAGCACTCCGACGACTCCAATCGGACACCGACAGCCCGTAGCAGATTGCGGGCCTTCAACAGCATCTCCCGATACTCCGCCTCCGGATCGCTGTCGGCGACAATCCCGCCCCCGGCATGAACTCGGTAGACTGAGTCAGCGTGAGTCATGGTACGAATCGCAATATTGAAGTCGGCATCGTCTCCATGGACATATCCGATGCAGCCAGTATAAACCGACCGCGGACAGACCTCCAGTTCATTGATAATCTCCACCGCCCGCTTCTTGGGTGCGCCGGTAATGGAACCACCCGGCAGCATGGCCGATATTACGTCGGTCGTCGATACCTCAGAAGCCAGTTCGGCTGAGATGTCGCTTACTAGATGGATCACCGACGAGTAGGTTTCCGTCTTGAACAGTTGATCGACCGACACTGAACCGGGGCGGGCGATGCGACCGAGGTCGTTGCGTTCCAGGTCGACAATCATCAGCAACTCCGCACGGTCCTTTTCCGATTCGAGCAAGCGTCGGCGGTTTCGTGCGAACTGGGAACGGTCGTTGCCGCAAGCAATGGTACCCTTGATGGGGCTGGTGCTGAGACGACGGCCTTGTTTGGCGAACATCCGCTCCGGCGAAGACGACAAAACCTGATAATCCCCGAAGTTCATGTAGGCACTATACGGTGCCGGGTTCATTCGACGAAGCCTGCGATACACCTCGAACGGAGTCTCGGTACTGCTCACATCGATGCGAGTAGTGAAGTTAGCCTGGTAGATGTCCCCCTCGCGGATGTACTCCTTGATGGCCCGGACCCGATCAAGGTAGTCTTCCCGCCGGGTCGTGAGGCGGCAATCGCGGACCCGATCGACAGAGCCGAAGCCTCCTTCTCCCGGCGTCGTGAGGTCATGGTGGCTGTTCAGATCGACCTGGCCGAGAGCGTCTTCATCGCAGCAATGTTCGAACTTCCGCACCGTATCGTAGAACAGAAACCGCACCGATGGAATGTCGGACCCCTGGTGACGACTGACCACTCCTAAGAACGGCAGGGTCGCCTCGTAGCTGATATACCCCACCGAAAAGTACTCCCGGCTGTTCCACAACCGTGGCAGCAGACTCCATATCTGATCGCCGGGGAGCGTCTGGAGGCTTCGGTTGGGCGCTCTTACCAGAACTCGGTCATTCTCTAACATGACGTCGAACTGCGGATATTCGGCGACGAATGAACTGCGTCCGCGATCTGAGAAATGCATCGACGAATCCAGCCAGACCGATCCGGGCCGGTCGGCCAGGGGTGCGAAAACCGATTCCGGAGATTGCTTCTCCGTATTTGTGAGTACCGATGTCTCCATTCCTGATCGGCAAGCTACTTCTCATAACCGGATTGTCAAGCGCGAATACCCGGATCACGTGTGAGCAGCCAAGGTCACGGAGGTATCCGAGAGCGTGAAATTTGTGATTGAACGGCGGCGCGCGCATCGATATATTGCGGCATGGATTTCTTTGAGAGCGAATCGCCTCCGTCTGAAAACTCGCGCCAACAAGCCGTGCCGTTGGCCGATCGCATGAGGCCGCGGACAATCGATGAGTTTGTCGGACAAACCAAAATCTTCGGCTCGGGAACGCCGTTGCGTCAGGCGATCGAAAACGATCGTGTCGAATCGCTGATTCTCTGGGGACCGCCGGGGTCCGGCAAGACCACTTTAGCCAAGTTGATCGCAAAGACGACACGAGGACAGTTCGTGCCGTTCTCGGCAGTGACGTCGGGCATCAAAGAAGTCAAGGCGGTCATATCCAAAGCCGGCAGCTACTTCAAACTGTCGGGACGGCGCACCTACATTTTCATCGATGAAATCCACCGCTTCAACAAAGCCCAGCAGGACGCGTTCCTGCCCTATGTTGAGACGGGCGACATTGTGCTGATAGGGGCGACCACCGAGAATCCGTCGTTTGAAGTGAACTCGGCATTGCTTTCCCGGATGCGGGTCTATGTTCTCGAACGACTCAGTCCGGCCGATGTGAGGGTCCTTCTGGAACGTGCCCTTACCGACACGGAGCGGGGACTGGGCGGTCTTAACATATCCATAGAGGATGCTGGACTCGACTTTATGGCGGCGGCGGCCGATGGTGATGCTCGGCGGGGGTTGTCGCTTATGGAAGCAGCGGCGGCTTTTGTCGGCCCGGATAAGCAGATCACTTTGGAAAACCTCAAGCAGGTGCATCAAAAGGGGCTGGCTTTGTATGACAAGGCCGGCGAGGAACATTACAATCTGATCTCGGCTTTGCATAAGACTATTCGCGGCGGCGATCCCGATGCCTCACTGTACTGGCTGGCTCGTATGCTCGACGGGGGCGAGGACCCGATGTATATCATCCGACGGCTGGTGCGGTTTGCCACGGAGGATGTCGGCCTGGCTGATCCTTATGCGTTGACCCTGACCCTCAACGCTCGCGACGCCTATCACTTTCTTGGTTCACCCGAGGGAGAACTGGCTATTGCCCAAGCCGTCATTTACATGGCCTGTGCGCCTAAATCGAACTCGGTCTACACTGCATTCAAAGCGGCGCAGGTGGATGCCACCGAGAAGGGATCGTTACCGGTGCCGCTGGGGCTGCGCAATGCGCCGACATCGTTGATGAAAGATATCGAATACGGCAACGGGTACCAGTATGCCCACAATTACGACAACGGCATCACCGACCAGGAGTATTTTCCTTCGGAGTTGGCCGGCGCAGAATACTACCACCCAACTTCCGCAGGCCGTGAGCAGCGGTTGAGCGAGTACCTGGCGCGGTACAAAGAATATCGCAAGAAGCTCAAGAGTGGTTCTTAGATTGGAATCTCTTTGGACAGCCCAAACCTCATGCTGAGCGAAGTCGAAGCATGAGCGAAGTCGAAGCATGAGCGAAGTCGAAGCATGACGCACCACAGCTTCCATTGTGTCACCCTTCGACTCCAGGGTGAGGTGCAGTAGGGCAGGATCCCTGCGATCCTGCCAACCGAAGTTGGCTGACCCAGCCGCCCTGCGACTCCATTCAGGATGACACGGGCAAGCCTGTTCTTCTCGCTTCGCGCTGAAGCTCAAGAATGTCGAAACCCGCCTTCGGCGGTCCTTCGGACCAGGGGTTTCGACCTACCAAGACTTCGTTCAGAGTGGCGGTATCATAGGTTGTTGCTGTTAGAACCGTAGGTCGAAACCAAGCCTGTCCTGAGCGCAGCCGAAGGATGGTTTCGACATCGGCGAAGCCGATTCCGTGGCCGGTGTACGTCCTCGTGCACCGGCACCCTGGACCAACGTCACTCCGTCGCCAGCACCTTCTGAAGCACCGGCCGCGCGGCGTCGGAGACGATCTGGTACCCCTTCTCGTTCAAATGTACCGGATCCACCGAGCAGTCGCGTGGCAGCAGACCTTCATCGTCGGCAATGGCTGCGGCAAAGTCGATCAGGTGATAGTCTTTTTCAGACGCAAATGCGCGCACCCAGTCATTGAATCGAGCCAGACTGTCGGCCACCGAGTAATCGCCGATACGCGCCTCCGGTTTCCCGGCCGGAATGATCGTGGACACGATTGGTATAATATCATTCGTCTCAGCCAACTGAGTCATCATGGACATACCATCTTCCAGGACTTTCAACGGCATCTGAGGACGGATATTGATGGAGCAGAATTTGATGATGACCGCTTTCGGTTTCAACTCGAGCACGTCTCGGTGGTAGCGAGTCAGGATACCCGGGACCAACTGTCCACCGACGCCCCGGTTGACAATCGGAAGCTTCGGCAGGTACTTACGGAAATCCCATCGTTGCGTAATCGAGGCGCCCAGGAACACGATGCGCCGGGGGTCTGCCACCCCTGCCTCAATTTGGCCCAGCAGGTCGGCATTCGCCTGAGCATAGGGAATCGTGGGGGCCGTTTGTTTAGTCGTACCGGTAAGCTTGCGCTTGAGATCGCCCAGCGGCGAGCCACCGTATTTGACGTAATTGAAGAACCCCCAGACGGCCACGATGTTGAGCAGTATCGACCCGGCCAGAACAATCATCAAGAAATATCGCATGTCCGTGCTCTCCTTTTTGTCCAGCGCCTATTCGTTCGCCTACAGATTAACTTTCCGCGCCGGATTACCCATGAAAGTACTGTTGTCCGGGGCATCTTTGTAGAGAACCGCACCAGCGGCAATTGTACAGTTCTCGCCTACATTGGCCATCAGAACGGCCTCCTGACCGATCCAACTGTTGCCGCCGATCATAATCAGGTCGTACTGTTCGGTGGCCGTCTGCTCGGTGACACGCTCTTCGGGCCGCCCGTGTTGGTACTTGCCCGAGATAACCGACACCCGCGCGCCGAACAAAACGTTCGGTCCGATCTCGGCGCGACCGATAATCGTGTAGACCCCCAACACTACCCCAGGTCCCAGAACTACGTCGCGATGCGAGAGCATGCTGCCAAGCATCAAACAGGCATCCGGCGACACCTGCCTGCAAGTTGCCCAGTAAAAGCCGAGCCTTAGATACTGGCCGATAATGGTCGGGCACAGCGACACGATCTCCTTGCAGCCGCCGAACACTCGCTCGTACTGTCGGCCCATGATGAGCGCTTCGAGCCAGGTCAACAGGATCAGCGGGGAGCAGAGAACAACGCTGCATATCAGCATAAGTCTTTTGAGCAATTGTCTAATCATCTTGCTACTCGCCGGGCGTCGAGAGAAGCAGCTACAGCAATCGAGCCGTTCAATAACGCCCTGAAAAGAAACCTAGTCCGGTGGCAGGATTGAGGCAAGAACAAAACGACGGCCTTTAGTCTGGCCGCCGCTACGCTTAACCTCTGTGCAGATCCGGGCATCACTCTCAACTCAGGAACTGCTTTTCCCTTGAACATATTTGACCAGGTTATCGACGGAATCGAGATTATTGGGAACGAGATCGTCGTCTTCGACCGTAATCTGAAACGTCTCCTCCAGAAATCCGACCAACTCTAGAACGCCGGTTGAATCGATTATGCCCAATTCCAGCAGGGACCCGGCGTCGGTTAGCGCAGTACCATCCTGACCCATCATGAAATTGTCGACAATGAAATCTCTGAGTTGCGCTCGAACGTCCAATCGAACCTCCTGGTCAAACAATCGTCCCTTGCTGGAAACAATCCGGTTTCCTAAGTTATCGACAGATCGAAGTTACAGTAAAGTCCTCATCGTGACAAGCGTTTCCCTCGCGCTCGGGGCACTCCCGCATTCTAAACGCCCCGTCGGTCATCGTGCCATACCGAGTACTCGTCGGACGTCGGCGGCGACGGCGGTTCAAACTGATCGACAAAACGTTGAACTATCAGTTGCGCGGAAAGTATCCCGATAAACGACATGTTATCCTTGAACGACAAGTGGGCATGGGAGAGCCGTCCGCACTTGGTTTTCAACTTGTTCACAGCGGATGGCTTGAACAGTCCCGCCCGGTTCAGCGATTCCTCGGTGAGCAACTCATCAATGTAGGCCGGTCGGTTTTCGCAGAAAAAACTGTTGGAATCCGGCGCCATATACGGCTGCTTGACACGATCAACGATACGGCTGGGCAACTCGGATTTCATGGCCCGTTTCAGCACCGCCTTTTCGTTCAGACCGCGTATTTTGTACCATGGCGGAATTCTGGAGCCAAGCTCGACCACCCGGTGATCCAGAAACGGATACCTCCCCTCGACAGAGTTGGCCGCCGACACTCGATCCCCCTGCGAAGAAAGCAGATACCCCGACAACAGTGACTTTGCCTCAAGATACTGGGCACGTAACAGGTGATGCCATCGGTCGAATTGGCTGGGGAGGTCACGCCCGAACACCTCAAGCGAGGGGTGATCGCCGATCTGCGCCTTCACATCGTCGGTGAAATATTCCTTCAGCTTCACCGTTGTATTTATCCTCGGCAGGTGTGAGAAGAAGTACCGGTCGGTCTGCGACAATCCTGCCTTGTAGAATGTTTCCAAATAAAAGCGGGCTCGCCCCGGCGACAGCGGCAATGTCGGGTACAGTTTTTTCAGCAACAAGGGCCGCCACTTCGAATCGGGACGACGTGACCAGAACTTTCGGATCAATGTCTCTTTGAACAGATCGTAGCCGCCGAATATCTCGTCGGCTCCTTCACCGGTCAGGACTACTTTGAAATCGTTCCGCCGTACCAGCGCCGACAACAGGTAGAGAGGGGTGGGCGCGGTTCTGACAATCGGCCGTTCGGCATGCCAGATAACGTGCGGAAAGTTTTCGGCGATATCCGCACGGGAGCAACTGACCTGATGGTGATTGGTGCCGAGATGATCGGCCATCTCACGCTGGAACTCCGACTCATCGTATGCCTTGTCATGAAAAGCGATCGAAAATGTCTCCACGCGGGTGTCGGTAAAGTGTTTGATCAGCGCCGTGGTAGCCGATGAGTCAAGGCCGCCGGACAAGTATGCCCCTACCGGGACGTCGGCTCGCAGCCGCAGCCGGACGGAATCTACTAACAGTTCATGAAGCTCCTCGGCCCAGGAGTCGATCGAACGTGAACGGTCGAACTCGGTTGGAAAGTCCATCGACCACCAACGACGCTTGGTTACCTGCCCGTCTTTGATTTCAAGATAGCATCCGGCCTCGAGTTCGTTGATCCCGTCAAAAGCGGTGCGCGGCGGCGCCGTCGTCCACCAGGTGAAAATCTCGTCCAGCCCCTTGAGGTCGAGGTGACGAGGAACCGACAGGTCGCAGAAAATCGATTTGATCTCAGAGGCGAATATGAAACGTCCATCGTGCGTGGCGTAGAAAACCGGACGGATACCCAACCGATCCCGCGCGATGAACAGAGAACCCTGCTTCTTGTCATAGATGGCGAAGGCAAACTGGCCGTTGAAGCGCGACAGGCATTCACGACCCCACTGTTCGTAGGCGTGCACGATCACTTCCGTGTCCGAGCGTGTGCGGAACCTGTGACCCGCCTTCTCCAACTCGTCGCGAAGTTCAATGTAGTTGTAAATCTCACCGTTGTACGAGATCCATATCGAACCGTCCTCGTTGCACAACGGCTGCGATCCGGTGGAGAGATCGATGATCGACAGACGGGCCTGACCAAGCACGCAGCGGTCATCAAGATAGGCGCCGAACTCATCCGGACCACGGTGATGCAAGATTCTGATCATGCGTCCGATCAACCGCTCGTCGGGCAGATCAGTCGTATCATTCAGTTTGAAGTACCCAGCAATCCCACACATAGCACAAACTTAATCCGGAAGAGATGACGGCACATCGGTTGTTCGTATACTGCCGACAGCCTGCTAATCGATCTCCAGTGGACTCATCCGCAGATACTCAGTGGCGACAATCTTGCGCTTGATATTGGCGTACGCCTTTTCTACCTGCTGTTCCGACAGACCCAACACCGATGCCGCTTTGGCTGGTGCGACATTGTGTTCCATCGCGTACCAGAGCATATCCATGTTGTAGAAATCCAGACCGAAGAAGAACTCCTCCTGAGTGACTTCGGCGGAATATGTATCGGTGGTCGGCTGGCGCTGTATAATCTCATCGGGAACGCCAAGAAACTCGGCCAACTGGAAAACCTGTATCTTGTAAAGATGCGCAATAGGTTTCAGATCCGCGCCACCGTCACCGTACTTGACGAAGAACCCTTGCTGATGTTCATCCTTGTTGCCGGTGCCGACCACGGCCCAGTTACGAAGCTCGGCGTGATAGTAAAGCGTGGTCATACGAAGTCGCTGTTTCAGATTGGACGCCGCCACCACCTGCAAGTACGCCTTCAGCGGCATACGTTTGGTCTTTGACTCACCGGCTTCGTTTTCTATGGTGAGGCTGAAGAAGTTGAACGTTTCCTTCTCCAGGATATTGCCCGGGTTGATGATTTTGGCCTTATAGCTGTCATCGAACTCAGGGAACACCTGTTTGATGGCTTCGTCACGCCTGAGGTAGCAGCCCAGCCCGGCCAGTCCCTTGGAGATATTCTCGGTGACGGTGTCGAAACCGAACTTCTCAGCCAGAACCTCGGCGAGATTAGCGCTGTCGGGTGACGAGTCGGTTTCCGGCATCATTATGCCGACCACTTTCTTCGGTCCCAGAGCGCGAGCACACAAAACGGCCACTACCGATGAGTCGATACCACCGGAGATACCGATCACGGCGCCCGATTTCTTCAACTTGCCGCGAATCTGATCGAGCATTGTCCGACACAATTCATCGGCCACACGCTTCGGGTCAATCTTCAAGCTATCCTTCGTGAATTCCACTTGCTACCCTCACCTCCGATCAAGTTAACACTGTACGACGGCTGTTTAAGTTACATCCTACTCTTCACGTTGGCAACCTCGATATTCACAAAGGCAACGCCGCGCTACCAGGCGCTGCCGAGCCTCGGCGTTTCCTTGATTATCGGTATCAGGCAGACAGCCCTTGAGGCCGTGGAAAACCGGACGCCTACAGAAGTGGCGGGCCACTGATCGGCCAATAGGCGAAAAACAGCACAACCGTACCCTTCCCACCCTCGACGCTCAGCTTGCGAACCTGCACCAGAGCGTGATGACCCTCGGTCGTGACGATCCAGACCCAATCTCCTTCGCGGACAGCCACTCGGTTGTCCCTGGGTTCGCTGTCGATTGAGGCCAGTCGGCTTTTTGCCGTCTCCAGATCCCCGTTGACCAAGAGTCGCACGAAACGACTGTTGCGCAGGAAACCGTCCAGTCGGAGGGGTGAGGCGAGATAGTCGGTCCCGCCCTTGGAGTAGAAATACAGATCGTTGTTCAGGTCATCGGCGCGCACATACTGATTGTGAGCAAACGAATAACCGTCCTGCTCCGAACTGTATCGCGTAGCCAACTCAATCTCGCCGCGCGGCCCACACACCGCCACCACCTCTTCGGATGGCGCCGACAAGGATTGGTCCGGGAAGACTACGCGCGCTGAAACATAGTACCTTACACCATTGTCGAGTCCCTGGGCATCATACTGCACGACGCCATCGTCGGGATTAGTGTCACCGGGATACACCGCGTCGTTGAACGGCTGCGAGTCATCTATAGTCAGAGGCTGATCACTTATATAGATGTTGTACCCGCTGATCAACTGCGGACATTCCACTTTCCACGCTATCGTCATGGCTCCATCGCCGGCCTTAACAGTCAGAGCCTCTGGACGACACGTTGCCCGTTGCTCCGCTCCGGGCTGTGGCGGTCCGCAGCTTATACCTGCCAGGAGCGTCATGAGGCTGACAAGGGCAAAGGTCCTCACCGTACGGTTAGCTCCATCTGGCGCGGGCAAAGGAACCTGGCTTCGCTTTCTGTGATTGATACATCCTCCTCCAACCCGACACAGCCGATACCGGGCAGTATTATCTCCAGTTCCAATGTGAATATGTTCCCCGCTTCAAGTTCGATAGTCGGCGACCTGCCATAGCGTTCCCACTTGGGCCCGATGAGCGCGCCGCCGTCATGCACGCCCCGACCTAACTGGTGACCAAGAGCATGTTGGTACCCAGGATAACCGTTGTCGAGCAGCATCTCCCGTGCAACGGCGTCGATCTCAAAGCCTCTGACACCGGACTGAGTACATCTGGCCGCCTCAGTGATGATGTCGCGCACAGTCTCGAAGGCATCTTGCAGGTTTTGGGGTGGCAGGCTCTCCCCCGGTCGGCGGAAGTAAACCAACCGCTGCAGGTCGGAACAGTATCCTCCGACCTGCGCTCCGAAATCGACATGCAGGAGATCCCCAGCCTCAAGTTTGGCGTCGGTCGGTAAGCCGTGCCCGGGCGAGGTCTTGTCGCCGGCGTTGACGATGGTATCAAACGAATTCACGACGCCGCGGTGAGCAATCTCTCCGTCGATCACGGCCGCGATCTCTCTCTCGGTCATACCGAGTGTGATTTTTTCAGTAGCTGCCTTGAAGGCGTCGTCCGCCAACACTGCGGCGCGGGAGACCAACTCGATCTCAATATCGAGTTTGCGGCTGCGAAGTTTAGTGCCGACTGTCTCGGCTGATATTATCCGGTCGGCGTAGGGCGTGTCGGATAGATAGTCGAGCAAAGTCAAATACATGCTGTGAGTCAGACCATCGGCGGCGGGGTTATCCGGGGAGTAATTGACGGCTATCGACTTCGGGTCCAGTCGCGCAACCAACTTGCGGAAATCCTCTCGCACTCCCTCGGTGTAAGTCACCACCTCGGTGAAACAGCCACTGCGCTTGAGGTTCTCTTCATCAAGATTGCCGACCAATGCGATGGCGTCGCCCTTGCGCGTGTAGAAGAAAAACGACTGCCAGGTGACGTCATGGCCGACCACCAAAGCCAGCACCGGATCAGCCATGATCGAGGTCTCCCGCACAGCCACCAGCCATGTATCTATTCGATGCTCCTCCAGCAGCCGGTTGACCTGCTGAATCTTGTCTTTGACGACATTCATGGCGGCCAAGATAGGTCACACCGTGGCCACTTACAAGAGGAAAGCAGATAGCAACTGGACGTGCAGTACCATGAAAGGAGCGAATACCCTTCGATTTCAGCCACAAACCAGTCAACTGAGACCCCCGCGTCCACAAGCTCTTGCCCTCCAGCACCTTAGGCGCCCAAATAATCGTAAAGGCAATTGCTTGATCGGTCGACATAGAATTAGATAGCAGATCGAAGAAAATCCCGACAGTCTCAAGCGTGTTATTCTAACACAGGAGGACGTTATGTACGAACCTGGCTATGACGGCGGTGGAATGGGGGTAGTCGCGTGGTTGGCTATCCTGGCCATCTACTGCTACTTCGCCTACTCCCAGTATAAGATCGCTCAGAAAGTCGGCTGCGCCGACCAGGCGTGGTGGTCATGGATCCCGATCATGAACACTTTCCTGCTCATCAAGATGGCGGGCAAGGAATGGTGGTGGTTCCTGCTGGGACTGGTGCCGCTGGTCAACATCGTGATTTTCGCCATCCTCTGGATCGAAACGGCCAAGGCGGCCGGACATTCCCCGGTTTGGGGTGTCCTGGTGCTGATACCGTTCCTGAATTTCGTGGCGATTGGCGTGATGGCTTTCAGCGGCGGATCATCCGGTCCACTTCCCACCTCCGGCCAGATCGACAGTCGCGAACCAACCCACGTGGGGTGACTGGTGAACCAGCTCTTTTAGCGAGTCGAAGTTCACAGTAGACTTGAAAGGGCGAGCCATCAGGCTCGCCTTTTCATTGGCGTTGGTCAGGAGCCCTGTGCTTCTGACTTCGCGTCGAAACCGCAGGGGTTTCGACCTACCGTATGGTTCAATACGCCTTGGCCCACACAGCGTCGGTTTTGGCTGTACCGCCGCAGATGACGCACTTGCCTTCGGTGCCGCTCTGGTCGAGTGGCAGGCAGCGGATAGTCACTTTCAGCGCGGCAGCTTTCTCTTCGCACTCGGGATTGCCACAGTATTTGGTCCGCACGAAGCCACCATGGATCTCCGGCTTCTCGATATTCTCAGGCGTGAAGAACTTCTCAAAGGCGGCAAAACTATCGATGTCGCAGTGAGTGTGTTCGTCCAGGAGTATCTTGGCCAGGGCAAAGTAGTTGTTCTGAATCTCCGTCAAGGATGAAACCACGAGGTCCGCGACCTGATCACGGCTGACCGATTCGGCCACTTTGACATTACGGTCACGGCGACCCATGAAGACGGAGTTGGCCTCCATGTCGCGAAAACCGATCTCCAACCGGATCGGTGCGCCGCGTTTGACCCATTGCCACTTCTTGTCGATCGGACGTATGTCGCGTTTATCGACCAACACCGACACAGGAGTGCCGGCCCAACTCTGTTTGCGTATATCGTCGGCAACGGCATTGGAGAAGGCCATAATGGCCTCTTCCTCACCCGGCTTGTTAAGCATCGGAATAATCACCACCTGTTTCGGCGCCACCTTGGGCGGCAGCCGTAGACCGTTATCGTCGGCGTGCACCATGACCAAGGCGCCGATCAAACGACTGGAGACACCCCACGAGGTGGTGTAGGCCAGTTCCTGCTCACCGGCCTGGTTGGAAAACTGAATCTCAAAGGCGCGTGAAAAATTCTGCCCCAGATAGTGCGACGTGCCGGCCTGAAGCGCCTTGCGGTCCTGCATCATCGCCTCGAGACAGTAAGTATTCACCGCACCGGGGAACCGCTCGGCTGGTGTTTTCTCGCCTACAATCACCGGAATAGCCAGCGTCTCCTCAACAAAGGTACGATAGACCTTGTCGAGAATCATCAACGTCTCTTCCATCGCCTCTTCTTCAGTCGAATGCGCAGTGTGGCCCTCCTGCCAGAGGAATTCAGTCGTACGCAGGAATATCCTTGGCCGCATCTCCCAGCGGACGATATTGGCCCACTGGTTGATCAGGAGTGGCAGGTCACGATAGGACTGGATCCATTTGGCGAATGACCGCCCGATGATCGTCTCGGAGGTCGGTCGCACAATCAACGGTTCCTCAAGCTCGCCGGCAGGCACCAGGTGTCCGTCTTTTTCGATCAGTCTGTGATGCGTTACAACGGCGCATTCTTTGGCAAAACCCTCGACGTGACCGGCTTCCAATTCCATAAAGCTCAGCGGAATGAACAGCGGGAAATAGGCGTTTTCGTGACCGGTCTCTTTGATCAGGTCATCCATCCCGCGCTGAATTCTCTCCCAGATGCCGTAACCCCATGGCTTGATAACCATGCATCCCCGCACGCTGGACATCTCGGCCATGTCCGCAGCCTTGATGACCTGTTGGTACCATTCGGGGTAGTCTTCCTGTCTTGTCGGTGTAATCGCGTTCTGAAACTTCTTTGCGCTCATCGTATGCTGGTACCCATGTGTTTGTACGCGACAGATGTCCACATCTGCTGCGCACCATTGTAAACCAAGTCCCTTTTTAACCTGACATCACAAAAGTCAGGAGCGCCCTTCGACTCCGCTCAGGACAGGCTCGGCTCCTGACCTACAATTGCTTAGGGCATTGGGCGCTATCGCCAGTTAGTAAAATCCATCTCATCGGCGTTGGCACGATCGTAGGTCGTGGTCTCAAACTGATGACCCTCGCCCGTGTTTAACACCCACCGATGCTGCGTGACATTGAACTGCAAGTCAGTCTGGATCGCACCAAGTCGGCCATGCTGGATGGTAAGACCTTCAAGGATGCGTTGAGCCGCCAGCCGGCTCCGTTCGTCGGCGGAATCCCATGCCAGGGTACCGATACGAATCCTTACGGATCGCTCCTGAGTTCCGCTCACAATCACTTTCTGTTGGTCGATCTGCCACATTGAAGGGCTCCTTTCCAGTATTCTATCTCAAACTGCGCTAGCGACAAGATAGTCGGCGCCACCGGGGCGTCAAGCTTTGACATTACTATACTCATCCTCTTTTGACCGGTGTCCAATCCGGTCGCATCCGGTGATCGTGATCGTTTTGCCAAAGTTGTTGCCTTTGGGTTCATACGCACGCTATCTTGTCTGCGTTAGAAATATCGATTCCTGGCCAAACAGGTCTCGGTGTAGTGAGGGCTTGTTGTAGAAGCCCCTTTGATCGTTATTGCGAGCGACCGAAGACACTCGTGTCGAAGGGTGTGCGGCAATCTCTTGCGGCTCCCTCGCAATGACGGTGACGCGGATTCTTCAACTGGCTCATTAAGGAATTACGTATCGCATGAGTTACGAAACATTCATAGCAGGACGATACCTCAGGTCCGGGCGCGCCTTTTTGTCCGTCTCCACCTGGATAACGATGGTGGGCGTGTCACTGGGTGTAGCGGTCGTCTGTTTTGTAATGTCACTGCACAACGGCTTCGAGTCTGAGATTCGTTCGCGTTTACTCGGCACCACTTCGCATGTGTCTATCTTCCCCCTCCGCGGCGAGTTCATCGAAGACTATCAGCAACTGGTACAGCAGTTGGAGTCAATCGATGGAGTGGTCGCGGCGTCGCCGTTCATTTACTACAAGGCTGCCATTTCCTCGGCCTCTGCCGGCGACGGCATCATACTGCGTGGCGTCGATCTGGAGGCGGAGAAGCGTGTATCCAACCTGGCCACCGATCTGAAGGTCGGTGAATGTTCTTTTGAACCGGTAGTGCTCGACGATGACACCATTCCCGGCATGATCGTCGGCAGCAACCTCGCCGAACGATTAGGTGTCTTCCTCGGTGAACCGGTGGTGCTCTACTCGATCCGCGGCGAGGACTTGCAGAAACGGACCCGTCCGAGGGTGGCCAAGTTTCACATCTCCGGGATAATAGAGACGGGCATGTACGAATTCGATGCCCAAATGGCCTACATCGCGCTTGTCGACGCGCAGAAACTGTTCAAGACCGGTGATGCCGTCACCGCCGCGCATCTCAAACTGGTAGACATCTATGAGGCCGAACGCATGGCGCCGATGATCGATTCTCTACTCGGCTATCGCTACGACGTGGTGCCATGGAACATTCTCCACAAGAATCTGTTCTCCTGGATTGCCATCGAGAAGAAGATTCTCTTCCTGGGATTCATCCTGATCGTGGTAGTTGCAGCATTTTCGATAATCTCTACCCTGGTGATGTTGACTATGGAGAAACGATCCGACATTGGGATTCTCAAGACAATCGGACTGACGCCCTCATCGGTGCGCAAGATATTCGTGTTCAATGGACTGACTATCTCCATCGTAGGTGTGCTGACCGGATGGGGGCTGGCTTTGCTGGCCGCGTGGGTGCAGAACAGTTATCAGATCGTGTCGTTGCCGCCGGATATCTATTTCATCAGCTACCTGCCGATCGAAACGCGACCGGTCGATTTTGTCGCCGCCGGTAGTGCCGCAGTAGTCATCTGTTACCTGGCCGCGTTGTATCCGGCGACGCAGGCGGCGCGCATGTCGGTAATCGAGATCGTGAGGCAATAAGTCGGTGGTTTTGTTGTGCTTGACTAAACCTTTAGCCAAAAGTGGCGAAAACAGTAGTATACCCGCGATGGGTTAACACATAGGACGGCAGACGCTTAAAGATGGATAACAACGAGTTGATTTTGTCGGCCACGAATATACATCGGCAGTTCAAAACGGCCAACAGTGTCCTCCCGGTTCTCAAGGGGCTTTCGCTGGGGGTTCAGCGCGGGGAGATGGCGGTTGTGACCGGCGCCTCCGGTGTTGGCAAGTCGACGTTGTTGCACATTATGGGCGGATTGGATCGACCGACCGAGGGAGCAGTGACCGTGGCCGGCGTTACATTGGGTAACAAAACTGAAGCTCAGTTAGCCGCATTTCGCAATGAGACGATCGGTTTCGTTTTTCAGTTTCACTACCTGATGAACGACTTCACAGCCCTTGAGAATGTGATGATACCGCTGTTGGTTGCGGGGAAAAAGAAGAGCGAAGCCGCCGGCAAGGCGGAACATCTACTGGAGATGGTAGGTTTAAGAGATAGGACAAGGCATCGTCCGAAACAGTTGTCGGGCGGTGAACGGCAACGGGTGGCGGTTGCGCGTGCCCTGGCCAATGACCCTCCGATTGTTCTGGCCGACGAACCCTCGGGGAATCTCGATACTTCCACCGGCCGCCGGCTCCACGATCTGCTCTTCCGACTCAACGCCGATAATGACACCACGTTTCTGATCGCCACCCACAACCGGGAACTGGCCGAACGATGCGATAGTGAGACACAAATTGTCGATGGCAAGGTTTTCGACCATATAACGCGCAGGTAACTAAGCTATGCTATGTCAGGATTGCCGCAAACGCGAAGCACACGTTCAGATCACACAAATAGTGAACAACGAAAAAACAACGCTGTCGCTGTGCAAAGAGTGCGCCGCTGCCAGAGGGTTCCATTCTCCCCTGGAGAACGCGCCGTTTCCGTTGGCGGAAATCCTCTCCGGACTGGCCGAGAGCTTGCCGCAGGCAAGTGCCGCCAGACCTGAAGATTCGTTGTCGTGCCCGGGCTGCGGCCTGAAGTTCGATGAATTCGCCCGTCAGGGTCGCTTTGGGTGTGGCGAGTGCTACAAGACCTTCCGTACGAGACTTGAGATAGTCATGCGAAAAATCCACGGCGCATCCCTGCACCGGGGTCAGGCGCCGGTTGGCGAATCACCTGTTACGGACAACGATAGCACTATTCCCGTCATAGAGGAAGAGCGCCTTGAGACGGAATTGAAAAAAGCGATCGAGATGGAAGACTTTGAACGCGCCGCCGAAATTCGCGACAAGCTCAGGACGATGCGCAACTCCTTTTCAGTTGAAAGCTAAGGAGAGGATAGAGAGTGGATACGATGTTTGAGAAAATGGCAAAATCGCCGGCCGCATGGTTGTCTGGACAGGGAAAGGAAGCGCTGGTGGTCCTTTCCAGCCGGGTGCGTTTGGCTCGCAACGTCGCCGGATGTCTCTTTCCGGCCTCGGCCGATGCCGCCACCCGTGAGCGTATTGTGGGCTACTTTGACTCGACGCGAGCTCGCTCCAAACTTCTGGCCGAGGGACTTTTTTACAAGGCCACGGATCTGAGCCGCCTTGACCAGGATTTCCTGGTGGAGCGACATCTGATCTCACCCGGTTTTCTCAATGGTGAAAACCACAAGGCGCTCTATATCGATCCCCAGGAGCGCCTGTCCATAATGGTCAACGAGGAGGACCATCTCCGTATTCAAGCTTTGGCTCCGGGTTTTGACCCGGAGGGCGCATACAAACTGGCCACCCGGTATGACGCCGAAATCTCAGCGCATCTTGAGTACGCCTATGATCCCGATTTCGGATTTCTGACCGCCTGTCCGACCAACGCCGGCACCGGCATGCGCGCCTCGGTGCTGATTCATCTGCCTGGCCTGGTACTGACGCGCGAGATCGACAAAGTGATTTCACGTATTACCCGAAGCGGCTTGGTCGTGCGAGGGTTCTACGGCGAGGGCAGCGACGTTCTGGGCAATCTTTTCCAGTTGTCCAATCAGACGACGCTGGGCGTTACCGAGGAAGAAACCTTGCGTCGGATTACCCGCGTGGCCGAAGAGATTATTGAGAGCGAAGCCGCCGCCCGTCAGCGGTTGATTGACGAAGCGGCCGACATGATCGAAGACAAGATATGGCGCGCCTACGGAATCCTCAAGCACGCCCGCGTTCTTACTTCCGAGGAAGTCATGAACCTCCTGTCGGCGGTGCGACTGGGTCATGCCATGAAGATAATCAATTTTCTTGACGTTGCCCTCATTAACGATATTCTGCTTTTGTCTCAACCGTCGCATCTACAAAAATTCTATGGACACGAGATGGATTCGAATCGTCGTGACTTTGTGAGGGCGCAGATGGTGCGCGAAAAACTTCGCCAGGTGGAACACTGATTAGTTTTGCTGCGTTGTTGCCGTTTATGTGAGAAGAAGTTTCTTGTTTAGCAAATAGAGGAAGGATTACAGGATATGAATGAGATGTTCACCGAACGGGCTCGTAAGGCGATAGAGTTTGCCCGCGACGAAGCAGCCCGCCTGCGGCATGACTATATTGGGACCGAGCATCTCTTGTTGGGATTGATTCGCCTGGGCGAAGGAACAGCGGTCGAAGTCATCGCCAACCTCGGACTGGACCTGGCCGACTTGAAGGCTTCCATTGAGGAAGTGGTCCAACCAGCCGGTGGCACGATGACCATGGGACAACTCCCCCTAACCGCGCGGGCGAAGAAAACGCTGGAAGTCTCCGGTCAGGAAGCGCGCGCCCTGAAGTCCAAGGATATCGACACCGAGCACATTTTGCTGGCCCTGCTCAAGGATGAGGAAGGCGTGGCCGCACAGGTGTTGTCCACTTATGAGATCGACTATAAGGAAGCCTACGAAGAACTGAAAAACGTCCAGAGCGGCAAGCCGTCCTCGTTCAAGAAAAAGCGCAAGAAATCAAAGACCCCTGCCCTCGATCATTTCGGAAGGGATCTTACCGAACTGGCTCGACGCGGCAAACTGGATCCGATCATCGGCCGTATTGAGGAAATCGAAAGAGTGACTCAGGTGCTCTCTCGCCGCAAGAAAAACAACCCGGTTTTGATCGGCGAACCCGGTGTCGGCAAGACGGCTATCGTTGAGGGCCTGGCCCAACGGATAGTGGAGAATCGGGTACCTCAGACACTGGAAAACAAGCGAGTGGTCACTCTGGACATGGCTTCGCTAGTGGCCGGCACCAAGTACCGCGGTCAGTTTGAAGAGCGTCTCAAGGCGGTCATGACCGAAATCATCAACGCCGCTGATGTGATTATCTTTATCGATGAGTTGCACACGATCGTGGGCGCCGGCGGCGCGGAAGGCTCGCTGGATGCATCGAATATCTTCAAACCTTCGTTGTCACGCGGTGAACTGCGCTGCATCGGCGCCACCACTCTGAACGAGTACCGCAAGTATATCGAAAAGGACGGCGCACTCGAACGACGCTTCCAGACTGTGATGGTCGAGCCGCCGTCTGAGGAAGACACGATCAAGATTCTGACCGGCCTCCGCGAGAAGTACGAAGAACATCACCAGTTGAAGATTTCCGACGAGGCGATCCTGGCGGCCGTCAAGCTGTCCAATCGTTATGTCTCCGGAAAGTTTCAGCCGGATAAGGCGATCGACCTGATCGACGAAGCCGGGTCTCGCGCTCATCTGGCCAGTTACACGCGACCGACCGAGTTCGCCGAGATCGAGAATGAAATCGTAGCTCTGCAACAGAAGAAGGAACAGTCGGTCAAAAACCAGGCTTTTGAAACCGCCGCCCAGTTGCGTGATGAAATCAAGGCCAAAAAGGACAAACTGACTCAGTTGCAGAAGGACTGGGAAGAAGCGCGCGAGGAGCAGAAGATAACCGTTTCGGCCGATGAAGTGGCGACGGTGCTGGCCAGAATGACCGGCATCCCACTTTTCCGCCTGGAGGAAAGCGAATCGAAACGGCTGCTCCGGATGGAAGAGGAACTGGGAAAGACGATTATCGGGCAGGAGGAGGCTATTGCGACCATCGCCAAAGCGATACGTCGGGCCCGCGCCGGACTGGCTGACCCTCGTCGGCCCATCGGCGCCTTTATGTTCCTTGGCCCAACCGGTGTCGGCAAGACGGAGTTGGCGCGGCAGTTGTCTCAGTTCCTGTTTGACGACGTCGATTCGCTGATTCGAATCGACATGTCGGAGTACATGGAAAAGTTCGCCGTGTCGCGTCTGATCGGTGCTCCCCCCGGCTACGTCGGTTACGAGGAAGGCGGCCAGTTGACCGAGAAGGTCCGTCGTAAACCATATTCTGTGGTGCTTCTGGACGAGATTGAGAAGGCCCATCCGGATGTCTTCAATATTCTCTTGCAGTTGTTTGATGATGGAACCTTGACTGATTCGTTCGGGCGCAGGGTCGACTTCAAAAACACCATCGTCATTATGACCTCGAATGTCGGCACGCGACAGCTTCGTGACGACAAGACGGTAGGCTTTGATGCTCAGCAGGTCGACCTCTCGCACGACAATATGGGAAAGAAGATCAAGGAAGAACTCAAGAAGATGTTCAATCCGGAGCTGCTCAACCGAATCGATGAGACGCTGATCTTCCACGCCCTGAGTCGTGAGCACATAAAGACAATCATCCACATCCTGGTGGCCGATATCGCCAAACGGATGGCCGAGAAAGGTATCAGCTTCCAGTTGACTCCACAGGCCTGTGATTTCCTGGCCGACAAGGGTTTCGAGCCTGCCTACGGTGCTCGACCGCTGAAGCGTGCCCTCCAGAAATACCTGGAGGACCCGATGGCCGAAGAAATCCTGCGCGGCCAGTTCGCCGGAGACTGCGAGTTAATCGTCGGCGCCGCAGAGAAAGAGCTCACCTTTGTCTTCGACAAGAGCGCAACCAAGGACAAGGATCAGCCGACTGAGATCAGCAACCACCAGGGTTGAATGAGAGTGATTCGATAGCTTATTCGGCAGACGGTCGGGCCATCAGCCCGGCCGCTGTTCACTTGGGCAGTCGACCATTCCGGCGGTGGCACTGGGAGGCCGACAACGAATTGAGCCCCAACCACTTGCATATTTCGCTTGCCTTTGGTCGCCGAATTGTTATTATACATGGCTGTAGTAGCCGGGGAATCCGGCGATAAACTACTAGAAGTATTGAGACAAGAACGCTCAGTAGATAGAGGTTAGAATGGCTCACAAGAAAGGTGTCGGTTCTTCCAAGAACGGCCGTGACTCCAACGGTCAGCGACGTGGAACCAAAGTATACGGCGGCCAGGCAATCCCGGCCGGATCGATCATCGTGCGGCAGTGCGGCACCAGGATCAAGCCCGGCTACAATGTCGGGATAGGCAAAGATTGTACCCTGTTTGCCAAGGTAACCGGCGTCGTCAAGTTTGAACGGGTCGGCAAAGATCGCAAACAGGTGTCGGTCTACGAATAATACCGACGTACGCCCCAGGGTTTAGAGCAACCTCCGGCCGTTTGGCTGGGGGTTTTTTCGTTTCCGGCGGAAAGTTCAAGCTATGTCGTTGCCAAACTCCCGAACGCGTGTATATTCAACCCCATTGTGATGAACCGATTGCTGGACGATCTCAACGAAGCGCAGCGCGAAGCCGTCACCACCACCGAAGGGCCGCTGCTGGTCATTGCCGGAGCCGGCTCCGGTAAGACACGAGTACTGACCCGACGACTGGCTAACCTTCTTCGTCAACAACTGGCCGAGCCGTACCAGATTCTGGCGGTCACCTTCACCAATAAGGCGGCCGGCGAAATGCAGGATAGGGTGGCGTCGCTCCTCGGTGGCTCCATCGAACAACTCAACGTCTCGACCTTTCATTCCTTTTGTGCCCGGATGTTGCGCCGCGAGGCGGGCGAACTCGGCTATCAGGACTCGTTCACGATCTTCGACAGCATCGACTCCACCAGCCTGGTCAAGAACTGCATCACCGAACTCAGTTTGAATACCAGTCAGTTTGCACCCAAGCCTCAACTGAGGAAAATCTCCGACGCCAAGAACAAACTTATCTCCGCCGATTCATTCGCAACGACGGCCTCCGGATATTTCGAGGAAGCTACGGCTAAGATCTACCTTCTCTATCAGCAGCGCCTCCGAGAATGCAACGGCATGGACTTCGACGATCTCCTTTTCAACACGGTGCTGCTGCTAAAAGACAACCAGGCCGTCGGCGAGCGCTACCGCCGGCGCTTCAGGTACATCATGGTCGATGAATATCAGGACACCAATCACGTGCAGTACCTGATGCTGAAGCACATCGTCGGTGACCACAACAACATCTGTGTGGTGGGTGATGAAGATCAATCCATCTACGGTTGGCGCGGCGCCGATATTCGTAACATTCTGGATTTCGAGAAAGACTATCCCGGTGCTCGGATCATCAAGCTGGAACAAAACTACCGATCGACCCGGAACATCCTGGATGCCGCCTCAGCCGTGATCGCTCACAACGAGGCGCGCAAAGGTAAGACCCTCCGCACTACCGGCCAGGTCGGCGAGAAGCTAAAGCTGTGGCAAGTCGACAACGCCGAGACCGAGGCGGTCGCTGTCGTCGACTCTATCGAGCAGGGTCGGATAGAAACGCCGCTGGGCGAGATGGCGGTGCTCTACCGCACCAACGCCCAGTCCCGTCCGTTCGAGGAACAGTTGCGCCGACGGAGCCTGCCCTATCAGATTGTGGGCGGTATCGCTTTCTATCAGCGGAAGGAAATCAAGGACCTCATAGCTTACCTGAAACTGATCGCCAACCCTTACGATAACATCTCCTTCCAACGCATCGTCAACTACCCGAAGCGAGGCATCGGCGCGAAAACAATCGGCGTCATCGCTGAGTTGGCCCGGCGAGAAAACAAACCATACTTTCAGGTCGCCGCGGATGCACATGCTTTCGCGGAACTGTCGGCGGTGGGAACACGTCTCAAGCCGTTCATTGATCTGATCGAGAAGCACCGTCGGAAGTTTCAGGAGGTGCCGGTTGACTTTCTGACTCAAGAGTTGGTAGATGACTTGCATCTGATTCCGGAACTGCTTGAGGAAGACAAGACGGTCGGGCAAACCCGCGTGGAGAATATCGAGGCGTTCATCGAGGGAGCTGCGGCTTTTGCCCGAACCAACGGCGCTGCCGGACTGGCCGAATATCTTGCGACTATTTCGCTCTACACCGATCTCGACGAATACAACGAAACCGAAGACAAAGTAACGCTGATGACCTTGCACGCGGCCAAGGGGCTTGAATATGACACCGTGTATCTCGTAGGACTCGAGGAAGGACTCTTTCCTTTGCAACGCGCCATCGACGATCCGATGGAACTGGAAGAAGAGCGCCGTCTTTTCTACGTCGGCGCCACCCGTGCTCGCAAGCGGCTCTACCTTTCCACAGCCGCCAGCCGCTTTCGCTTTGGTCAGACAACGTCTATTCCCTCACGATTCCTGAAAGAGATACCTCCTGAACTCGTGGATGTCATCGATCTGCGGCAACGGCAACCGCTCCGCCGTCCGGCGGCACAGTCTCGATCACTGTTCGGTACTTCCTCTACCGACCAGCCGGCCCCGGAGGGCGTTCATTATGAATGGGACAACGACAACGAGGGCTTGCGTCCCGGTCGCATCGTGCAACACCCGACTTTCGGGCGCGGTAAGATCATCCGCGCTGAAGGCTATGGAGAGTCCTTGCAGTTGGAGATCATGTTTACCGGCATCGGCATCAAGAACATCATGGCCAAGTACGCGCGACTGAAGGTGGTGGGGTGACACGGTCAAGCGGTGTTCTTGTGGCTTCGCCACGTGTGGCAGCAGAGGTCCTTGGACGTCACCGACCACAGCCATGATGTCACCCACGCGCAGGCGGGGGTCCCTCCGTCTCCTCAGACATCACGGATGGATTCCCGCCTTCGCGGGAATGACAAATCCGGTAGGCTTCAGGCACGATGTGACTCTTTTTCAACAATCTCCTAGCACGCATCCAAACGTCACCCTGAGCGCTCCCCAAACGTCACCCTGAGCGCACCAAAACGTCACCCTGAGCGGAGTCGAAGGGCGGCGTAGTTATCGTAGAAAAAGCGTCATACTTCGACTCCGCTCAGCTTGACGCACTAACTGGACTTTCACTTTCGAAGGTGTCTTGTGTAACGCAGTGTGTTGGTGTCGCACCCGGCTGCTTCGAAAGCGACCAGGAACGAGTCAATCAAATTGTCTCTGCGTATTATCGCCGGTTTCCAGAATTTCTCAATCTCGACAGGGATCAATTGCGTACGCTGCCGGTACTTTCTTGAAAGAATCACCCCTAATGAGTCTCGGCTGAATACGTAATCGGCATCGAACTCCTTCAGACGGCCGTGGAAAATAACCTGAAGCTCCTTGCACTGCATCACCCGCTCTTCCTCAGTCAATTGCTTATCACCGTAGCGATCAATCCCCAGCAATCGTTGCATTGGGGCTGTGAAAAGTGAAGCCACGAATAGAAATACGGGAATTCCGAGGGCAAACCAAAGCGGGTTTACCTGCGTCCTTTCAGAAATCAGACCATACTCTTCGATCTGCCGTATAGCCTCTCCCAATAAATAAACGCCCTGCTCCACCATGGTCAGCGACGAGGCAAAGATTATCTTGTGAAAATCCTTGTATATCTCACTATTCTCCGATAGCACCTGCCTCAAGAGGTCGTCGGTATCCCGTCGCCATCGAATGATTTCCTCCGTTCGCTCTTCTTCGGATATCATCTCATCGCCCCGCTTTAGGTTGCGGCGCAACGTCTTTAGAGCCTTCCTCTTGCTGATGTAAGCCACACTACCCCCTAAAACACCGAGAACTTGAAATACTTCTTGGGGTTCTCCTCGATGTCGGTGACGAGGTTGTTGATGCGTGTCATGAGGTTTACCGTCTCGGTGTAGAGAGCGGTGTCAGAGACGAACAAACCGAGCGTCCCCTCAGCCGTATTGATCTTCGACATAACGCTGTCCAGCCGCGCCGACGTGGCCGCAAGATTGTCATACAGCGCCGGGTCGGACATGAGACGCCCCAGTGTGCCGCTGTTGGAGTCGACCCGATCAGCCAAACCGGTGACGGCCTCCGAGGTCTGCTCGATCGACGTTATGATGCGTTCCTGACCCTTCTGCAAGGATGCTGTCAACTTCGTGAGGTTGGCCAGCAGGTTGGTCATCTGGGTGTACAGTTCCTCATCGGTGGCCATGCGTCCCAACGTACCCTCGCCGCGATTCATGCGGGCCAGGACTTTGTCGAGATTGTGGACCATGTCGCCAGCGTCCGATAGAGCCCGCTCCCCCTCCAGAAACATAGCCTCCGCGCTGCCGGCGTCGCGCGTCGGTACGATAGCTCCTTCCTCAATCGGCTCTCCAGTGGCGCCGCCCGGGTCGATCTCGACATACTTGTCCCCCAAAAAGCCGATGGATCCGAGTTGCACACGGGCGTCATCGGTGAGCATGTTCCAAACCGACTTCTTGACGCGACAGGTCACCTCCACCCGGCGCAGTGAGTCGATGCTGACGAACTTGACCTTGCGCACGTTGCCGATCTCAACTCCCGACATCCAGACCGGCGAACCTTTGACCAACCCGTTGACGTTGTGAAAGTAGCATACGAAACTGCCCTTAGGGTCGAAGATCGAGGTGCCGCCGCCGGTGAGCGACGCCCACAGGGCCACCGCGATAGCGGCGGTCAAGATCGCCCCTACTTTCAAAGTGCCCCAGCGTGTCGATGTTGAGCGTTTCATCTATTGTAACCTCAAGTGTTCATATCGTTTTTCGGTCCGGCCGACGGCTGCCTAAGAAGTTCAAGATGCTACTTCGACGCGGCGCCATCAACAAATTTCCTCTCAAACACATCTTTCATCGACGCCCGGAACGGCGCCAGGAAATCCTCCACCCTCTCGTCTCGACATGCACGCAACTCCTCCAGAGAACCATCAAACGCCACTTCCCCATGGTATATGACGATGAACCGTTTGGCCACGGCGAAGGCGTCGGCGATCTGATGCGTCACCACGATGGACGAGATAGATCGCTCCCGGTGCAGCTTGTTGATCAGATTAATGACGTTGAGCGTGGCGTAGGGGTCCAACCCGGTGGTCGGTTCATCGTAAAGCATGATCTTCGGGTCGGTCGATAACAGAGCGCGACCGATAGCCACCCGCCGACGCATCCCGCCGGAAAGTTGGTCGGGAAGTTTGTCGATAACTTCATCGGCATCAAGACCCACAAAACCGAGCATGGCTCGAGCCCGATGTTCGATCTCATCCCACTTCAGTTTAGTATGTTCGATCAGATAGTAGCCGACGTTTTCTCCCACCGTGAGGGAATCAAACAACGCTCCATCCTGAAAGACCATGCCGATCTTCTTGCGGACCTCGCGCAACGGTCTCTGTCTCATGCGGCAGACGTCCTTGTGATCGACCAGAATCTCCCCCTCTCGTGGGCAATCAAGACCGAGGATCAATCGCAGAATCGTGGACTTGCCGGACCCTGACGGTCCCATAATGACCACGGCCTCGGAATCGTCGACCAGAAATGATACATCACACAGCACTGGCTGGGTGTCATAAGCGAAATGAACATGCCGCAGTTCGATCATAGGTAACCCTTAAGCCAACTGAAAACGACGCGCGTAATGAAGAAGTTGACGATCAAAATGGTAATCGAGGCCATCACAACCGATTGCGTCGTGGCCTGGCCAACCCCTTTGGTTCCGCCTTTGGAGGCGAATCCCTTGTAACAGGCAATGAAGGCGATGACGAATGAGAAAACCACCGGTTTCATCAGACCGACGAAAATATTGCCGAAAATTAGACGTTCTCTGACGGCTGACCAGTACATGGTGGAGGTTACGTGGGCCACAAAAACGGCTATGATCCACCCACCCAATAGGGCTATAGCGTCGCAGATTATGGTCAGCATCGGCAGCATTACGATCAGCGCGATCATTCGAGGAACGGCGATTTTCTTCATGGGATCAATTCCGAAGGCCACCATGGCGTCGATTTGGTGGGTCGACTTCATGGCGCCGATCTCAGCGGTGATGCCGGCCGCAACGCGCGCGGCAAACATGAGACCGGTCAGCACTGGTCCCAGTTCGCGGATAATGGAAATGGCCAGTATCCGACCGAGATAGTTCTTGGCGCCGAAATCAGCCAGTTCCATCGAGAAGGCAAAAGCGAACCCCTGCCCCGCAAAGATACCCGTGAGAACCACCAGATAGAGCGAGCCTACTCCGATCAGGTACATCTGCTCCATAGTTTCAGTAACATACCAACGTCGCGAGAAAAACGCCCCTACTAACCGGAGACTGAAGAAGAACAGGTTCTGCGTCTCGTAAGCGAAATTCTTGAACCAGTTGTCGACGAGTTGGAACACGGTCATAGTTACTATACCCTTGGACGTCAGTCTAGCGGGTACGGCCAGGCAAGTCAAGGGCAAAACGGACTGTCGCTTCTGAGCAAAACACCTATATTAGTCCCAATCATGGTGGAACGGTTTTCCGTTATACATTCACGGACGCCCACTGTTCGAGGTTGGTGTTGATGGTGAATCGAAAGGTAGCTGTTGAATAGTGCGACCGAACCAAAGCGCGGCCATGCAATTGCCCTGTTTTCCGGGGGGCTGGACTCGGCTTTGGCCATATTATTGATGTTGAAGCAAAACATCAAGGTTACCGCCATCACCTTCATGACGCATTTTGGATGCGACCTTGGTGACCGTTCCTCATGCGGCTCCGATCCGTATCCAGCCGGCGAGAGGTTCGGGTTCAATGTCAAACTGATGCACCTGGGCGAAAAGTTTGTCGATATCGTCCGCAACCCGCGCTTCGGTTACGGCAAGAACATGAACCCCTGCACCGACTGTCGGATACTGATGCTCAATGAGGCCCGCGAATTCATGGAGATGTCGGGGGCCGACTTCGTTATCACGGGCGAGGTGCTGGGGCAACGGCCGATGTCACAAGTGAGGGACAAACTCAACCTCACCATCAAACACTCCAACCTTAAGGGCAGACTACTCCGGCCGTTGTCGGCCAAACTGCTGCCGCCGACTGAGCCGGAGTTGAGCGGCATGGTCGATCGTGACCAGTTGGAGGCAATCAGCGGCCGCAGTCGCAAGAGACAGATGCAACTTGCCAAGGAATTCGGCCTTGATGACTACCCGTCGCCGGCTTCGGGCTGCTTGCTGACCGACGCCGCCTATTCGGGTCGGCTGCGCGATCTGCTGGCGCATTCGGAGCGTATCACCTTTGCCGATCTGAACCTGCTGCGGGTGGGACGACACTTTCGTCTGGACGGGCAGACCAAGATTATCGTCGGACGGGACGAGAGCGACAACCGCAAGATCGAATCATACCGGCGACCGGAATTCGTCTGCCTGGAAGTAGCCGACGTCGGTTCACCGATCACCTTATTGATAGGTGAGGCCGGGGATGATGCCATTGTGAAGGCCGCAATGGTTACCGCCCGTTACAGCGCCGCCCGCAGAGAATCGCAGGTCGAAGTGTTGGTGTCCCAGGGCGACGCCGAGCGCAAGATCGTGGTCAGCCCGGCGACCATTGAGGAAGCTGGAGGGGAACGTATCGAGTAGCCTCGCGAAGACGCGAGAAGTGCCTTTGCACTGAGACTCGCAGCGGTGAACTTCAAACAGCGAATCATTGACAAATGAGGTTGGGAGGGTTTTCTTGACGAAACGGAAGATACAACACGGTGTACAATTCGGAGGAACCAACAATGCCCCAAGTTAGATTTCTCGGCCATTCCTGTGTCACCATCACGGAAGGCGAGTACAAGCTGGTGATAGATCCGTTTCTGACCGACAATCCGCAAGCCTCGATGAAGGCGGACGAGATCGATGTCAACTACGTGCTGATCACGCACGGCCACGGCGACCATGTCGGCGACAGTATCGCTATCGCCAAACGGACCGGCGCGACTGTGATCGCCAATTTCGAGTTGGCCAATATGTGCGCCAAAGAGGGGTGCAATATCCATCCGATGCACATCGGCGGCAAGTTCAATTTCGACTTCGGTAGCGTCAAGTTGACTATCGCTCATCACGGCGGAGGGTATGGCGAGGATGCTTCGCGCTACACCGGTCCGCCGGTCGGATTCCTGGTGACTATCGGCGGCAAGGTTATCTACCATCCCGGAGACACCGGGCTTTTCTATGACATGAAGCTGATCGGTGATTTGCACAAGATCGATCTGGCTTTCCTGCCGATCGGCGACAATTTTACTATGGGTGTCGACGACGCTGTCAAAGCAGCGGAGTTCCTTCAGGCGAAAAAGGTAGTTCCGTTCCACTACGGAACCTGGCCGATTATCGACGGCAAGCCGGAGGATTTCGCAGCCAAAGTCACCGGTTCTGAGGTGGTCATACTAAAGCCGGGCGATACGTTGGAAGTGTAGCAGTTCAGGCACCGACCGCCATTTCTGACCTCGCTGTTTAAGCCGGAGGGATCCTGTTTGTGAGTGACAATGTAGACCGACCTGAATGCTCGTTTGACAAATGGGCAGAGAACTTTGACGACAGCATAGCGTCCGACCCGGGCTGTTTCGGTCGCTACGAAGATGTCCTGGATGCGGTAGTGGAGGCGGCGCGGATACAACCGGGTATGCAGGTTCTTGACATCGGCGTCGGCACGGCCAATCTGGCCTTGCGTTGTGTCGCGCGGGGCGCACACGTGATTGGGCTGGATCCATCGGATGGAATGCTGGCCAAAGCACGTGAAAAAGTCGACCAACACGCCAGTATCCAGTTGATACAGTCGGCTCAGCCGTTCTTATCGACCGGATACCCTGACGATATCTTTGACGCTGTGGTCAGCACTTACGCATTCCATCATGTGGAGCACGAAACGAAACCGGATGCTGTGCGTGAAATGGCGCGTGTTCTCAAACCCGGGGGAATAATCGCTATCGGTGATCTCATATTTGAGAATGCACGGGCGGAGCAGGAAGCCGTGCAGAAATACGAATGGTTGGACGAGGAACCGTTCTCACACCTCGACGAACTGCGCGCAGAGTTCAGTCGTCTGGGCATGACTCTAGACTGTCATCAATACACGCCGGTTTCATGGGTCATACATGCAACCGGGATCAAGCAAAACTGAGTCTAAGGATCGCGGGTTGGGATTCGTTATGAAAGGTATAAGAGCACACACACATGAGGATCGAACGAGGGTGGTAGAGGAGATGATCCCCCTTGTCAGGAAGAAATTCGGCGACAACCTCCTTGGACTTGCGGCCCAGGGTTCCTATGCTCGGGGTGAGGATGGTCCTTATTCCGATCTCGAGCTGATCGCCTTCCTGAAAAAAAAGCCCAAAGGTGAAATGGTCAGCGGTATGGCCAGGATTCGCGACGGCCTGCTGGTGGAATTGCTCTGGACTACCCGCGAGAAGTACCTGCAGCGGACAATCGACGTGACCGATGACTGGTTCCTTGCCGGTTCCGACGTCCTGCTGCCCATTGTCAACAAGGAGTATGTCCGCAATATCGGCACCTACCAGGCCAAGCGGGTCAAGGAAAACTGCTTCAAGCACGCCGCCAAGCGCTTTTACGAAGTGCAGGAGAGCACAACCAAACTGCTCAACGCTATCGAGGATGACAACCTCGAGAACATCGGTCTGGTGGCCTTCGACACGCTCATGCACATGCTGGTGGTGCTGTCGTTTCTGAATCAGACTCCGTACACCACTTTCTCCCAGTTTGTCACACAAGCCGTTCAGTTCCCTATGAAGCCGGATGGTTTTGATGAACTAACCGCGATCATGGTGGAAGGCGATTATCAAGACCTCAGCCGTCTGGAGGATGCAGTCACCACCGTATTCGAAGGATTTGAACAACTCTTTGACGACCTGGGCGTAGAATTGTACTACGATAACATCGATCCCAATCGACCGATCAGGAATGTGCAATAGAGGAAGGATTATGACGAACGATCGGCCCTGGCACGAGCAAGACGAGTTCTGGCACGATACTCAGTCACTGATGTTCTCCGAGGAGCGCCTGTCGAAAACCCCTGAGGAAATCGATCGCATGGTATCATTGCTGGAGCTCCATCCGGGCATGTTGGTTCTCGATATGTGTTGTGGTGCCGGGCGACATTCTCTGGAACTGGCGCGCCGCGGATACAAAGTGACCGGAGTGGATCGCACTGGGAGTTATCTCGATACGGCACGTCAAGCAGCCGATGCAGAGGGCCTGGAAATCGAATTCCTGCTCGGCGACATCAGGGAGTTCAGTCGGCCGGAAAGTTTTGATGTCACCATAAACATGTTCACGTCGTTTGGCTACTTCGAGGACCCTGCTGAGGACAAGAAGGCCGCACGCAACCTTTGTGAATCGCTCAAACCCGGCGGACAGTTGCTAATACAGATGATGGGCAAGGAAATCATAGCGCGCATCTTTCAGGAACGTGACTGGCACGAGACGGAGGATGGAACCCTTGTTCTCGAAGAACGCAAGGTCACTCGCGAATGGGGATGGATGGAGAACCGCTGGATTATGATCAGAGGGAATGAGCGCAGCGAACGGCACTTTTGTCACCGCCCATACTCCGCCACCGAGTTGACGACGCTGCTATTGGAATGCGGCTTCAAAACCGCTCAGGCCTTTGGCGGGATCGATGGCTCGCCATACGACCACCAAGCCAAGCGACTGGTCGTCGTGGCCCGCAAGTAGACGATGAATCGCTTCTTCTCTTGTGCGCGGCGTACGTCCCCGTGCGCCGCGTCACTCACTGCCGCAGTGAATCCCCGTCCCAAACACGTTTGAGACGGCCACCCCGCCGGAGTACGTCCACTACACTCAATAGAAAAGCGGGCCGCCTTCAGACGACCCGCTTATTATATTCATGAATTATGGCAGGGACTGCTACTCAACCTTCGCCGACGACCAGTCCATCGCAGCCAGTTGTGAGTACATGTTCCAGCGGCGGTCGACATCCTGCTGACCAAGCTTGAGCAGCATCCGCGCGCGCTCGGGATCCTGCGCCTTCAGCGAGCGGAAACGGTTCTCAGCGTAAGAGTATTCCTCAAATGGAATCGACGGTTTCTTGCTGTCGAGTTGCAGCGGGTTCTTGCCTTCAGCGATACGCTCCGGGTTGTAGCGATAGAGCAACCAGTGACCGGACTTGACCGCACGATCCTCGGCCTCAAGGCCGTGCGCCATGTTGATGCCATGAGCGATACAATGACTGTAGGCAAGAATGCACGAGGGACCATCGTATGCCTCGGCCTCAGCAAACGCCTTGACCGTTTGGTTGTGACTGGCGCCGATAGCAATCTGGGCCACGTAGACGGAACCGTACGCCATCAGCATCAACCCCATGTCTTTCTTGGGAAGCGGCTTGCCGGCGGCGGCAAACTTGGCGGTCGAACCGCGCGGCGTCGCCTTGGACATCTGCCCACCGGTGTTGGAGTAAACTTCGGTATCAAGGACCAACAGGTTGACGTTCTTGCCGGAGGCCATGACGTGGTCAACTCCGCCGAAACCGATGTCATACGCCCAGCCGTCACCACCAATGCCCCAGATCGACTTGTTGACCAGGAAGTTGGCTACGTTCTTGAGCGCCGTGACGCGATCACTTGCGGGCATACCATTCAGCTTGTCCATCAGCGCCGCGACCCGTCCGCGTTGCGACTCGATTCCTTCCTGCGTCGACTGGTCGGCCTTTGACAAGTCATCGTACATCTCGGGAACGAGTTCCTGCACCAGTTCCAGGGCGTACTCTTTGAGACGGTCGGCGGTGAGCCGCATCCCCATAGCAAACTCGGCGCAGTCCTCGAACAGCGAGTTCGACCAGGCCGGGCCGAGGCCGTCGGCGCGCACCGTGTACGGTGTGGTCGGCAGGTTGCCGCCGTAGATGGAACTGCAACCGGTGGCGTTACCGCAGATGGCGCGATCACCAAATAGCTGCGTCATCAATTTGACGTAAGGCGTCTCGCCGCATCCGGCGCAGGCGCCGGAGAACTCAAAGAGCGGCTTGACAAACTGCGAACCTTTGGTGGTAGCAATCTTGAACAGCGCCGGATCGGTTTCGGGCAGTTGATTGACAAAGAAGTCCCAGTTCTTTGCCTCGACTTCACGCAACGGCGCCTGAAGGGCCATGTTTATCGCTTTGCGGTCGGTCTTCTTTTTGTTCTCGTCCTTCACGTAGGCCGGACAGGCGTGGACACACATCTCGCACCCGGTGCAGTCCTCAGGCGCTACCTGGAGCGCGTAGTACAACCCTTTGTGCGGTTTCATCGCTTCGAATGATTTGAACTCCGCCGGCGCGTTGTCGAGGCATTCCTTCTCGAATAGCTTGGGACGGATGGCCGCATGAGGGCAAACGATCGAGCAGATGTTGCACTGGATACACGCCTCGGCTTCCCACACCGGAATCTCGACGGCGATGTTACGTTTCTCGTACTGGGTGGTGCCGGTTGGATAGGTACCATCTACGGGGAAGGCAGATACCGGCAGTTGTTCGCCGCGACCTGCGATGATCTCAGCAGTGACATTCTGCACGAACTCTGGTGCAAACTCAGGTACCGTCGGAGGCATCTTTTTCGTGCTGGTAACTTTCGTCGGATAATCAACTTTGTGCAACGCACCCATGGCGCCGTCGACAGCCGAGTAGTTCATGTTGACGACCTTCTCACCCTTGCTACCATAAGTCTTGAGGATAGCGTCCTTGATCGCTACGACGGCGTCGTCCTTGGGCAGAATGTCGGAAATTATGAAGAAGGCCGTCTGCATGATCATGTTGATCCGCGCACCGAGACCAAGCTCCTTGGCCAGCGCGATAGCGTCGATCACATAAAACTGAGCCTTCTTGTCGATGATCTGCTGTTGCACTTCCATCGGCATCTGATCCCAGACATCATCTGATCCAAATGGTGCGTTCAACAGGAAGGTACCGCCCTCGATCAGCTTGGAAAGCATGTCGTACTTCTCAAGGAACGAGAAGTTGTGACAAGCGACAAACTGTGAAGAGGTGATCAGGTACGGTTTGCGGATTAGTTCTTTGCCGAAACGTACGTGCGAAACAGTGATGGCGCCCGCCTTCTTGGAGTCATAGACGAAGTAGCCCTGGGCGAAATTGTCGGTGTTCTCGCCGATGATTTTGATCGAGTTCTTGTTGGCGCCCACGGTGCCGTCAGCACCCAAACCGTAAAACAGTGCCCGGAAATTCTCGCCCTCAAGACTGAAGGACTTATCTAATGACAGCGACGTCATCGTGACATCGTCGATGATACCGACCGTGAAATGGTTCTTGGGAGCATCGTTCTTGAGCTCGTCGAAGACTGCTTTAGCCATAGACGGATTGAACTCAGCCGACCCAAGCCCATAGCGACCACCCACCACCAGCGGGCGCTGCCTGGGTCGCGGCCAGTTGTTGTCGAAGGCTTCATCCAGAGCGGCCTGGATATCGATGTACATCGGTTCGCCGACGGCGCCCGGTTCTTTGGTCCGATCGAGCACGGCGATTTTCGAGATTGTGGTCGGCAGCGATGCGACAAAAGCCTGAGCCGAGAACGGCCGATACAACCGCACTTTGAGGATGCCTACTTTTTCACCGCGCCTGACGAGTTCATCAACCGTCTCATGCATCACTTCGGCGCCGGTACCCATAATGATGACCACGCGTTCCGCTTCGGGGTGACCGAAGTAATCGAACAAGCGATAGTCCCGCCCCACAACCGAAGCAAACTTGTCCATCTGCTTCTGGACAATGCCCGGAGCAGCATCATAGTACTTGTTGATAGTCTCACGCGACGCAAAGAATACATCCGGGTTTTGTGAAGTACCTTTAATGGTCGGTCGGTCCGGCGACAGGGCGCGTTGGCGATGCTGAGTGATAAGTTCCTCGGGCAACATATCACGCATGTCGTCAAAAGTAATCTGTTCAACTTTCTGTACTTCGTGAGAGGTGCGGAAGCCGTCGAAGAAATGCACAAACGGCACCCGGGATTCCAACGCCGCCGCCTGAGCGATCAACGCCAGATCCATCACTTCCTGAACCGAGCCGGAAGCGATCAGACCATAGCCGGTGGAACGAGTGGCCATGACATCGGAATGGTCACCGAAAATCGACAGGGCATGCGTGGCCACAGCACGGGCCGAAACATGGAACACTGTCGGCGTCAACTCACCGGCGATCTTGAACATATTCGGGATCATCAACAGCAGCCCCTGAGAGGCCGTGAAGGTGGTGGTGAGTGCACCAGTGGTCAGGGCGCCATGCACAGCCCCGGCGGCGCCGGCCTCAGACTGCATTTCCACCACAGTGGGGATACTTCCCCAGATATTTTTCTCTCCGCGGGCCGATTTCTCATCGGCCTTTTCGCCCATATCGGACGAGGGCGTTATAGGGTAGATCGCAATAACCTCGTTAGTGGCGTGAGCGACGTAGGAGGCAGCGGTGTTGCCGTCGATCGTCACCATCTTGCGTTGGCAGGTCTTGCTCGACACATCTTCCTTCTTTATTGTCTGAACATTGTCTTCGGTCATCGTAATCTCCTGTTTTGGACAGGTGAAGCGTTCTATCGTAACATCATTAACATTCTAATCCGACTTTGAAATCGTGATTTCCTTCTGGGCCTGGTACTTTCCGGATTTGTCACCGTAGGAGTTGAGACATTCCTCAGCCGCCTCCAGAAAAAGGAGTTGCCCGATACCTTGATGGGCATAAACACGAACCGGAACCGGCGCGCTATTGGTCAGGCTGATAGTAGCGTACCCCTCCCATTCCGGTTCAAACGGCGTAACGTTGATTATCACTCCGGCGCGGGCATAGGTGGACTTACCGAGGCAGATCGTAATCACATCGCGAGGTATCTTGAAGTACTCGACGGTGCGCCCCAGTACAAACGAATTGGCCGGTATCAGCACCGATTCGGCCTTGACGTCCCGGAAATTGTCTGGGGTCATTTTGGTCGGGTCCAACTCCGTCACACCCCTGGGGTCGAATATCTTGAACTCATCGGAAAGACTTATATCGTAACCGTAGGAGGAAGTTCCATAACTAATCCCAGAGCGCACCTGTTCTTCCGAAAACGGCCTGATCATTTCGCGCTCGCGTGCCATTTCAATAATCCAGCGGTCAGATTTCACGGGCATGGCTATCGTTCTCCTGTTCAACCATTCTTTACCGGCCCGGAAGATACTGTGCCCGGCGCTGGAAGTAAACAGAAATGCGCTCAGGGATTCGGCTTTTCAGGTGGAGGCGCACTCATTGATCGCTCCATATGCACCACGTCTTCAAGAGTATGCTTGACGAAAACCTCCAGCAATTTCTCCTCAGCAGTGACCAGCAGTTCCCGCATGGCACAACTGTCACTCCGGGGACAACTGTCCGGATCAGGAATGCACTTGGTCAGATGGTACGGACCCTGGATCGCTTCGAGAACATCCTTGACAGTGATCTCACTCGGCGGTTTGGCCAAAGTGAACCCGCCCCGAACACCCCGGTGAGACCTCAAAATGCCCGACCGTGACAGCGATTGGAAAATCTTGGCCAGGAACTTCTCAGGGATGTCCCTTGCCTCAGAAATTTCCGATAGAGGAGTGACTTCGTCCTTCCCCTTGTCAGCCAAGTGCAGCACGCCCTGCATGCCGTATTCTTCGGCCTTGGTGAATTGCATATAGACCTTTCTTCGACAACCTTACAGTATGTGTTCCGGCCTTGAGAACCGGTCTGTTACGACTGTTTTAGTCCTCATTGGAAATATACGACTTCCACCCAGACCGTCAATAGGATTTGGTGACTCTTTTCACAAATTCGCTCCTGTTTTTTCGTAGGATATACCGAACAGCATTTGACTTTTTCCGCCGAGGCCATACTTTATTTGTTGTAACAAGGGCACTTAAGATGAGGCTTGGAAATCATGGTTGAGAAAAACGGAACAAGCCGCGGATTGAAGATTGTCTACACTGGTGACGGAAAGGGTAAAACGACGGCGGCCCTGGGCATGTGCGTGCGGGCGGTCGGATACGACTGGAAGATTTGTCTTATCCAGTTTATCAAAGGATCCTGGAAGTATGGTGAGTTGAAGGGTGTCAAAAAACTTGAGCCTAATCTGGAACTCCACGTGGTCGGCGAGGGTTTTGTGGGGATACTCGACGACAATAAAGAGCTTAAGGTGCACCAGGAGGCGGCCCGGAAGGGGTTGGCGTTGGCCCAGGAAAAGATTGAATCCGGTCTGTTTCAACTTATTATCCTTGACGAGTTGAATGTTGCTCTCAAGTTGGGCCTGGTCGGCAGAGAGGAGGTTCAGGCATTGCTGGCCGCATGTTCGGAGGACCAGCACCTGGTCATCACCGGTCGGGACGCGCCTGACTGGCTGATCGATCAGGCTGACCTCGTGACGAGCATGACGGAGGTCAAGCATCCCTTCCGTGAGGGTATTCAGGCCCAAAAGGGTATCGACTGGTAACACCGCGACGACTATCCTTAGGGCCCTGATGGGACGAAGAACAGTGAACTTCCACGTCCCGAAAGCGTTCTTGAGACTGACGCCATAATGACAATGACAGAAAGTGTGAGCTGATACATAAGGAAGTGACCATGGGCGAAGAAAAGAACTATGACATAGTAATCGTCGGCGGCGGCCCCGGTGGGTTGACGGCCGGTCTCTACAGCGCCCGGGCGGAGCGCAAGGCGATCGTTCTGGAAAAGGGGATGCCCGGCGGGCAGATCGCCAATACCGAAGATGTCGAGGACTATCCCGGTTTCGAGCACATCTCCGGAGCGGAGTTGGCGATGAAAATGGCTGAGCACGCCAAAAAGTTCGGTTTGGAGATAGCTACCGACGATGTGGAGGAAGTCTATGTCGACGGCCACGACCGGGTAGCTCGGTGCGCCTCGGGAACGCTCTACCGGGCCAAAGCTATTATTCTGTCGACCGGTGGTTCGCCGATGAAACTCGGCGTTCCGGGAGAAGAGGAATACGCCGGTAAGGGTGTCTCATACTGTGCTATCTGCGATGGCGCCTTTTTCCGCAATCAGATAATTGCGGTGGTCGGCGGTGGCGATGCCGCCGTGGAGGAAGGGATTTTCCTGACCAAGTTCGCCAGCAAGGTCTACATTATTCATCGCCGTGATCAGTTGAGAGCGGCCAAGGTCATTCAGAAGCGCGCCTTTGCCAATGAGAAAGTCGAGATCATTTGGGACACCGTTGTCGGTTCAATCAACGGCAACGATAAACAGGTTACAAACTTGTCCTTGAAGAACGTTAAGACTGGAGACAAATCGACTCTGGAAGTGGGCGCTGTCTTTCCGTTCCTTGGGTTCCGTCCCAACAGCAACATCACGCGCGAAGCCCTGCGCAAAGATCTGGGTGGGTATATAATTACCGATCATAAGATGGAAACCTCGATCAAGGGTATCTTTGCCTGTGGCGATGTGCGTGCACAGTTGGTAAGACAGATTACAAATGCGGTCGGCGACGGCACTACGGCGGCTGTGGCGGCCGAGAAATACATCGAGGAGTTGGAGGACAAGGGTTAGCCAATCCCGATCCACTCCCCCATACAATCTTGGACAAACGAAAACGCCCGCCGGAATCCGGCGGGCGTTGTTGTTGTCAGCTTGTCAGCTAATTCGATCAGTCACAGTGTGGCGTACCGAGGTAGCCGTTGTTGTACTCATCGAGAGTGCTCTTCCATCGGTTGATCGGTCTCCGGTCCCGCTTGGACATCGAATCCCAATCGGTATAATCGTGGTCGGCAAGGAACTCATCGGCCGCCGTCACAACGTCATCCACCGTGGATGAAGCGCCGTTGGCGAAGTTCAGCTTGGCAGCCAGGAGCTGCGCGTACAGCTTGGTGATTCCATTTGAGGGCACACCGTAGACCTTCTGGGTCAGGATATCGTACGCATACTGAGCATCATCGATCATCCGGCTGTTGGCGCCACCCGCAGTGCCCAACCAGATCGGCAGCAACGGAGTCACAACATCGTCCTGAGGACCGAAGCCAGTGTGATTCTTCCAGTAACCGATGGTACCTGTACAACCCTCGTATGATGGCTGATACAAACCGCAATCCCAGGTGGGATCGTATTCACCAGCATCCAGAGTGGTGCAGATAGTGCGTCCGGTGATGCGGTCGGCATCACTGTCAACGGCGTCATCTCCACCCTGATCCTGGAGCGTAATAACCCAGTCGGCGGGAGCGATGAACTCGACAAAGTAGTCACCCGGCTGCAAACCAGTGAACTGGTAGAAGCCGTTGGCATCGGTCGTGGTTGAGGCAATCGGGTTTTGTGCGTCGGCGCAGTCATAGAGATAGACCATCACGCCTTCGACACCCATCTCATCACGATCCTGAATGCCGTCCTGGTTTTCGTCGTGCCAGACATAGTCACCAAGGCCCGCCAGCGGCGGGGTCACCGGCAGGTCAAAGCGAATCAGCGTCTGCTTTTCCCAGGTGCTCGCCACCCCCCAGCCGGTGCGCAGGGTGTTGGCGTCACCGGTGTTGTGATCAGGGTTCAATTCCCAGATGTACGCATCCGCGATGGCCGGAAGTTCTTCGCAGACTTCCACCCCACTCATCATGTAGCAGACCTCGAGGACGGGAGTCATGTTGCCGTCAGTGTGGTCGCGACTGATGAACATGGAGTTCGGATAGGTCGTTCCCTGCTCAAGCAGGAAACCGTAGTTCGGGTGGGTACCGTCGAGCCACGCCTGGACCAGCGCGGTGACATCAAACGAATGGTAACCGCCGGCGTCAACCAGAAGGGAGGCTTCCACGGCGGCATCATAAGCACCACCGAAGTTGTTCCAGGTAACAACCATCTCATCCCAGTCAGCAGTGACCCGGTGAGCGTTGACGGTCTGGTCGGAGATCTGCCAGACATACAGATTCAAGCTGGCCGATACCAGAGTAGCGCCCGGCGGAATGGCCGAACTCAACTGAAAGGCCGAACCATCAATCGGCGCTGTCGGGCCGGACTGGTTCGAGCAACCGGCGACGATCAACGCCAGAGTCGCGAGGGTGAGGATCAGAATGTGTCTTTTCGCCACTACTACCTCCTTGCGTGAGTGAGTAACATTTAGGTACTTAATGTCTTTGGGTAGGTGGCTGTCGATGTTCATACCTTACTGAAGGAACAAAACGGTGTGAACAACAGGCAGGACCTTCCCTACTTTCGTTTCCACTTATGACCGTCGCAAAAAGCGTGCAATGCTGACAATTGCTCTAACCGAACGCTGCCCAATCATCACGAAGACGGCCATAATCGTCGTAATATAGCCACTTTTCACGGAATTGTCAAGTGGCCTTAAGACAAGTCAGAGGCACAACGCGGGCCGACCAAGAGAACTACGGGAGTCCAGTATGCAACGAACTGCAGTTTATGGATATGTGATTGAACAATCTGCGAACTTTTTGTCGGGTCGTTATCCCGACCAATGATTCTCCTTAGCGGGACCTGTTGTTCGATTATATAGGAGGTTGTTGAAAAACTCGGCATGGGGGCCGGAAAAACGGTTTCCCTGTGTTGCATGTCATTCCCGCGCAGGCGGGAATCTATTTGAATCAACAAG
>SDBU01000274.1_pt1 | contig 73388 bp, 67 predicted proteins | sample 2277071 | NCBI WGS metagenome assembly SDBU01 (sample SAMN10397929, study PRJNA504765) | marine sediment metagenome | isolation source: marine sediment core GS08_GC12, 126 cmbsf | place: Arctic Ocean: Gakkel Ridge, Loki's castle | collected 2008 | reverse complement strand
CAGCACCAAAGAGTACCCGCGAGCTGCGGCTATCATCGCCAGCCCGATACCGGTATTGCCACTGGTCGGCTCCACCAGCGTCGTCTTTCCCGGCTCAATGAGGCCCTCCCGCTCGGCGGCATCTATCATGGCCAGACAGATTCGGTCCTTGACACTACCACCAGGGTTGAGCCCTTCTACCTTCGCCAGTACTGTACCCTCCACCCCCTCAGTCACCCGATTGAGGCGAACTAAGGGCGTATTACCGATAAGTTTCTCGATGCTTGAGGTTACGTTGTCACCTGACACAACCTGCCCTCCTTGGATGTGCGCCAAAGTCTCAGCGACACGCGGTTGCCGCTCGTGAAGATCCTTATCGCTGCAACATCTCGACAGCTACCTCTGCGGCCCGCTGCCCGGAGAGGAACATTCCACCAAATATGGGGCCCATACGCGGTGCTCCACTGACAGCGTTAGCGGCCATGCCGGCAGCAATTACGCCCGGATACACTTCGATGGTCAGCTCGGTTATTGCTGCTTCTGCCGATGCAGCGTGCATGGAGCGCTCTCCCACTACCCGACCGGTGGGCGTTTGCAGCCGTGCGCCAACAATCTTGCGCTCAATTATCCGCAGCACCTCACAGTCATGGCCGGTGGCATCAATCACCACCTGGGCCCTGATGGCCAGCGGATCCACATGCAATTGGGCCCGCTGGACGGCGCCCCAGTTCAGTACTACCCCGCATACCCGCTGTTCCTCATCAATCATCACGTCCTCTACCGCCATACCTATCCAGATGCGGGCCCCGGCATCTATGGCGGCGCTGGCACACTTGCTCACCGCCTGTACCGAGTCGGCCACATAGTAGCCGTCACCAGCATCCTCAAAGGTCACCCCTACCGCCTCTGGTATTGCCCGGGCTTCTTCCTGGACGACTATCCGCGGGAACAGCATACCTCCGCCCCACATTCCGCCACCTACATGCAGTTCGCGCTCAAACATCGCCACCTTATGGCCCTCAGCGGCCAGCAGGCGAGCGGCGGTAAGGCCGGCGGGTCCGGCGCCCACTACCGCCACATCCAGCTCAACATCGGCCAGGAAGTCTTCAGCGAAGCTGCTGACAATCAGGCTGGTTATGCGAGTCTCATCAATGTTGGTAGACACAATAAAGCAGACCTCCTCCGTATCAGGTCTGCCAGCGCACTATATCGGCCTGCTTCCAGGCCGACGAGAAGTATCACTCATCAGAACACTTCCTACGCCGGCATTACCCGGATCAGGTTGTCGGGGTCAGCGGCGACGCCGCTTTCTCAGCGAAAAGCTCCCCCGGTTCCTACAACAATTTCGTCTTGTCAACTACCTCTGACGTTCCCATTCACGCTCGGCCCGGCTCTGCACTGGGAATATATCACTTGCTCGCCTGGGTGTCAACTATTACTGGCACTCGCTAATGGCTATCGGTTGGAGCTCAAATTCACCCCAGGTAGCCAGGGTCGCCTCGCAGACGACTACTGCGCCCTGTACTCCCTCCAGTTCCTTGACCCACTGAATAGCCGTCTCACAATCCTCCGGGCTTTTGACTCTATTGCCCAGAGCGGTGGCCGCGGCATCAGCCAAGGCAGTATCCCCGGCCACTACCACCGCCGCCTCGGCGCGGCCCCCGCTGAGCGACGGCCCCACGGTTCCGGAGGAGGTGCAGATGCCCAGTTGGTGGCCACCAGGTATTACCAGTCCCACCCGCCCGCTCAACGGAGAGTCACCGGCCCGGATAGCCACTGTCCGGGCCACCCCAGTTGCCAGGAATATGTCGCCCCCGTTCTCCACGATTACCTGACAGCTGCACTCCAGCAGCCGTCGGCCAACAAACTCGGCAATTGCTCCAGCTACCGCTGCCATCGGTCCGACACCGGCGCGCTGGGCTGCCTGGTACATCGCCCTGACTACTTCAGGAGGATTTTCGGGCGACTGTAGTGGCTGCAGAGCCGTGGCAAATTCCGGTCGCAGGGCAATATGGCCTTCCACCTGCTGCCGCGCCTGCTTGACGGCCTGGCAGGCTGCCTGTTCCAAGTTATGCTCCGCTTGAACATACAAATCAGTCTCCGCTGCTGTCACAGCAAACCCCACCAGGTCCTGGCTGCGACCATCTTTTCTGTAGGTGCGGGGCTGATAGGGCATCATATATTCAATATACACCACGGTGGCTGCTTACTCCTGCCTTTGGCCCTTTGCTTGACAGTCGGGGGCCAATAAGGTTGAATTATAGTATACCTATTTCGGCTATTAGTCCGTGAGTGCATCCATAGGAAGGATATCACGAATGCGAGGATCGTGTCGCACCGTATTAGCAATTTGCCTGATAATGGGCGCCTGGGGTCACCTTCCGGCTCACGCCCTGTCGGCGCTATTTGATCCTGAGACGATGATGCCTGTCTCCGAGATTCACCGCGGGATGCAGGCGATGAGCAAGACAGTGTTTCAGGGGGTGGAGATAACCGAGTTTAATCTGGAGATCTTAGGGGTCCTGGAAAAAGCCCAGCTGGGCCACGACATTATTTTGGCTCGGGTACTGGATGGCCCCATCATCCAGCGCCAGTCAGGGATCATCGCCGGAATGAGCGGGAGCCCGGTGTATATCAATGGGCGGCTGATAGGGGCCATTGCCTATCGGTGGGCTTTTGAGAGAGAACCGATGGCCGGCATAACCACTATTGATTCCATGCTGAGGGCCTTTGACAATCAACAGGTTACCGGACAGACTGAGGTGCCGGCCCGCGGCGCTACCATTGGCGGGCGACATGTGACCAAAATGCAGGTAGTCAGCCACCAGCAGTCGGTCAAGTTCACCGATGCTGACACTCTGGCGATGCGGCCGGTGGCGCCGCTAATCTCGTGTGCGGGGTTCTCATCCGACACCATGAAGCACCTGCGCGGTTTCTTTGGTGACTACGATCTGAAAGTGGTAGCCGGTCCCGGGGCAATGCGCAATCCGATTGATACCGAGTTGGTACCCGGGGCACCCATTGGGATTCAACTGGTGTCCGGGGATTTTGATATCAGTGCTGCCGGGACGGTTACCTACCGGGATGGTGACCGGCTGCTGGCTTTTGGCCACCCCATGATGAAACTGGGTCAGACGCAGATGCCGGTAACCACCGCCTGGGTCCACGACATTATGCCCGGCCTGGATTTTTCCTATCGCTTTTCCTCTTCAATGAAACCAGCGGGCACTATGATCCAGGACACTGGCTGGTCCATAGCCGCCCGGTTGGGCGAGCCGCCGGAAATGATACCGGCAGTATTTACGATACATAACCAGGACACCGGCATCTCCCGGACCTTTGACCTGCAAGTAGCCAACAATAAAGCTATCACTGGATTCTTGCTTACAACGTGCGCCCTTTCCACCATTGAAGCCGCCTACGACGCCGGTGCTGAAGGCATGGTGGAAGTCGATTTTACTGTGGAGGGTGAAGAAGGCACCCGCATATCGCGGCGCGATATTTCTTACTACACTGGTGACCCCTCGTTTGCCGTTCTGATGGAGCTAATGTCAGCCATTAGCTTACTGGAAGAGAACCGCTTCCAGCCCCAGCAGATCACGAAAGTGACTGTGGAGGTCACCATTAACAACCAGGATGAGACTGCCTTTATTGAAGATGTCTACGCTGAAGAGCCAGTAGCGCGGGCCGGTGAATCTGTTGTTTTACATGTACTGCTCCGGCCTGATTCTGGTCAGTTGGTGGACAAGATCATCAAGCTGCCCATGCCTCTGGATTTGCCCAAGAGCAAATTGCGCATCGCCGTGGGTGGTGGAAGCGGGGCACGTCGGTATCGGGCGCGCGTCGGCTTGTTGCTGCCCGAGTTCGCTGATCTACCCAGCCTCATTGAGGATTTCGAAGTGCAGGAACGCGCCAACCAGCTATTGATAACCGCCGGGATACCTATTGCCGGCCTGCGCATCGGCCCGGTGCGGCTCAATAATCTACCTGAGTCGGTGCGGGACGCATTCGCTGTTCCCTCACGCAGCAATATCGCGGTGGGCTTCTCCGAGCTTTCGGTTAGCCGGGATACACCCTGGGTAATATACGGGGACGCACTATTAGTACTGCCCACCGAGGACCGTACCGGAGCCCGAGCCAAGGTGGCCGTGCCCACCAAACCTTCAGTGACGCCGCTGGTCCCTGAGCAGATTCCCAGCCCTCTGGCAGCCTACAGTCGGGAGGGCATTGCTAAGTCCCTGTGGTGGGCAGTTAGTGGCCTGCGGCCGCAAGCTATCCAAGGACTATCCCCCGCCGAGATACCACCATGGCTGTCCGATTTCACGGAGAAGGCTATTGGGGCAGACAAAGAGGAGCCAACCGAGGCCGAGGCTCCTGAGGAAGAAGAGAACGAGGAAGAAGAGGAGGAGGAGCCGGAAAAGGATGAAGGCAATGTGATACGTCATCCCTCAGTATGGTCGCAGACCTCGGCAAAAGATTTTCAGACAGGCGAACTGCGGGGCGTGGGCATCGGCAGTCGTGGCTCGTTGATCCTGGCCCCACAGTGGGAAGAGATGCACCGCTTCACCGACGACCTCATACGGACAATGGCTGTGGACTCCGGCAATAATCTTTATCTGGGCGCTACCGGCGGTGGTCAGGTGTACAAGTTTGCTGGGCAACAACTTGATAAGTATTACGAAACTGACCAATTTGCCGTAACTGCTCTGGCTGTGGATACCGACGGCACCCTCTATGCCGGCACGGCTCCGGCGGGCCAATTATTTGCCATAACCGCTCCGGACAAAGGCAGGCTGCTATGTGAGTTGCCTGCTGATTACATCTGGGATCTGGAGTTGGCCGACGACGGACGCATCTGGGCGGCAACGGGACCGGAAGGCATCATTTACCAGGTTGACAAAGATGGCCAGTTCTCGGTCTACATGGATTTGCCCCAATCTCACGTGTTAGCCCTCGCAAGTGATGGTAATGGCCTGTGGGCCGGCACTTCCCAGCCGGGCTGCGTCTACCGGATTGCTCGCCAGGGCCAGGCGGTTAGCCTTCTGGAGGTAGACGACAGTGACATCACCAGCCTAACTGTCACCGAAACCGGTCAGCTTTACGCCGCCAGTGCCCCTAAGGGTTACATCTACCGGATTGGGCCTGATGATAAGGTCACCAAGGTGTATGAAGATAAGGCCAATGGCGTTTATGCGCTGCTGGCGACGGGGGGAGAGGTATACGCCGGCACCCAGCCTCAAGGGCACATCCTCTCTATCCTTGATGACCAGCACTATACCATAATTCATCAGGACGAAAAAGCCGGCCCCATACTCTCACTTGCCGCAATCACTGACGGTACAATCTATGCGGCGGGCTCCAATCCAACCCAGCTCCTGTCAGGGCGGCTGGCTGGCGACCCCCCAGGTACGTTTACCTCCGCTATATTGGATGCCAAGCGTCCCAGCCAGTGGGGCCGCATAAGATGGACGGCTGAGGGTGACGAGGACAGCAAAATCACGGCCCGGTGCCGGTCAGGCAATAGCACCGACCCCGACGACGGCACCTGGAGTGTCTGGTCCCGGCCCTATGACAGCGACGAGTCTATAGATATACCCCCCGCCCGCTACCTGCAGTATCGCCTCAATATCCAGCGCACCGAGGGCAAGCTGGTCCCCCGGATTGACCGCGTGGCCATAACCTATCTCCCCGCTAATCAGCGACCGACTCTGAAAATGAAGCAGCCGGAGGAGGGGGCGGCTCTGCACGAGACAGTTGAGGTCAAGTGGGATGCAGATGACTCGGATGAGGATACTCTCAGCGCTACCATCTATCTGCGGCCTGCGGGCCAGACTGAATGGGAAGAAATTGCCGGCCCGCTTCAGGAGAGCTCCTATGAGTTGGATACCACCACTAAACAGCCCGGCGAATATGACCTGAAAATCACGGTGAGCGATGAGCCCAGCAATCCCCAGACAGCCAAGTCAACCGAGCTTGTGCTGCGAGCTATGATTCTGGACAACGAGGAGCCGACTCTGCGCCTGGGCGAACCGTCCCGCCCCGGCGAGGAGGACATCGTGGTCATTGCGGGTTCTGCTTTTGACAAGCACTCGGGCGTGGCCGGCGTCTCCTGGCAAGCTAACGGTGATGACAACTGGTACGGAGCAGCGGCGGCGGATGGAATGTACGGGGATAGCTTTGAGAGCTTCACTATCCGCACCACCCAGGTGGCTGCTGAGGCGACTACGCTCCTGGTCCGCGCCCGGGACCGGGCGGGCAATGTCACTGATGAGACCGTGGAACTGCCATGGGCCGCCGAGAACGGTGAAGAATCTGAAGAAGCAGAGGCCGTAGAGGAATTGCCCCAGGAGTCCGGCCCAGCGGAGGATTAAGATGAGGGCCAGGCCTACCGACGACGCAGTGAACCCGAAAAAGGCGGCTCGGCTATGCCGCGTTCGGTGATAATGGCCGTGATTAGCTGGTGGGGCGTGACATCAAAGGCCGGATTGTAGATATCCACGCCCGCAGGGCAGATAGGTACTTCCAGTCGCCCCGCCAGGTGTGAGACTTCTCGGGGCGAGCGCTGTTCAATGGGAATCTCCCCACCGCAAGGGAAGTCAAAGTCCACCGTGGAAAACGGGGCGGCCACATAGAACGGGACATCGTGGTAGTCGGCCAGCACCGATAGCATATACGTGCCTATCTTATTAGCTGTATCCCCGTTAGCCGCGATGCGATCCGCCCCTACGACGACACAGTCCACCCGCCCCTGACCCATCAGCGAGGCCCCGACGCTGTCACTGATTACCGTGCAGGCAATGCCTTCCTGGTGCAGCTCCCACGCCGTCAGCCGCGCCCCCTGCAGCAGGGGCCGGGTCTCATCCACCCACACGTGAATTTCCTTGCCCTGCTCGTGCGCCGCCCGGATTACTCCCAGGGCAGTGCCGTAGCCGGCCGTAGCCAACGCCCCAGCATTGCAATGAGTGAGAATATTGGCACCATCAGAAATCAGCTCAGCCCCGTTCTTCCCAATCCGTCGGCACCTGTCCAGGTCATCGGCCACAATCGCCTGCGCTTCATCAAGGAGCTTCTTCCGAAATTGCACCACATCCAGGTCGGTTGCCTGGTCGGCCACGTCCATCATCCTATCCAAAGCCCAGAAGAGGTTGACCGCAGTGGGGCGGGTCGCCGCCAGCTGATCGCGCGCTGCTATCAGAGTCTGCCGAAGCTCCTCGGTAGTGGCAGCATCGGCTGTATGAGCCGCTAAGGCCAGTCCTAACGCCGCTGCACAACCAATCGCCGGCGCACCTCTCACCCGCAGGACCTTAATGGCCTCGCACACCTCCTCCACAGTTCCACAATCCTTGAGCACCAGCTCCCCGGGCAGGCGGGTCTGGTCAATCAGCCGCACTGCTGGACCTTGGTCGGTCTCAGCCCAAGATACGGTTGCCGGAAGTTTGCTGATCTCAGTCATAAGGACCAGCTCCCACCCAGACCTCAGGAGGAGGCAATGTGGGTTATGGAGTGGATGGTCTGGTGGTATTCCTGGAGAGATTTGACATCAATTTCGCCGCGTTGGAGGGCCTCAATGCCCATTACCGCCACCGCCGCGCCCGCAACCGTGGTGATAGTGGGCACGTTGTACAATACGGCCTCGGCCCGAATGCGGCGCTGGTCGGCCCGCGGTTCTTCACCCCGAGGAGTATTGATGATAAGGTCAATACGGCCTTCGTGGATGAGGTCAATGACGTCACGGCCCCGCGGGTCGGAAACCCGGTAGACAACTTCTGCCTCCACCCCACTGCGGCGCAGGGCGCGGGCGGTCCCTTCAGTGGCCACGATGTGGAAACCCAATTCGTCCAGGCGCTTGCCGATGAATATCATATCCCGCTTGTCCCGGTTACGGACACTGGCAAATACAGTGCCTCGCGCCGGCAGGTTATGGCCGGCGGCGATGTAAGCCTTGGCAAACGCGGCCCCGAAGCGGCTGTCAATGCCCATCACCTCGCCGGTAGATTTCATCTCCGGCCCTAGCAGCGTGTCAATGCCGGAGAACTTGCTGAAGGGGAAGACCGGACACTTTACCGCCGTATGCTCAATTTCCACCTTCTCAGTGAAGCCCAGTTCCTCCAGGGTCTTGCCGCCTATTATCCGGGCGGCCAGCTTGGCCAGGGGAACTCCGATAGCTTTACTAACAAAGGGGATGGTTCTGGAGGCGCGGGGATTGACTTCCAGCACATACAAGACCTCATTGCGAATGGCATACTGAACATTCATCAATCCGACAACATTCAGTTCCGCCGCCAGGGCTTTGGTCTGGTGCTCAATTTCCTCCAGCTCCTCCTCGGCCAGGCTGAAGGCGGGCAGCACACAGGCTGAGTCGCCGGAGTGAATGCCGGCTTCTTCAATATGCTCCATAATCCCGCCGATGACACAGCGCTCGCCGTCGGCGATGGCATCAACATCCACCTCAATGGCATCCTCTAAGAATTTGTCAATGAGCACCGGGTGCTCGGGGGAGGCCTCCACGGCGGCATTCATGTAATGGTCAAGCTGCTCGTCGTTGTAGACGATGCCCATCGCCCGGCCGCCCAAAACGTATGACGGCCGGACCATCACGGGGTAACCAATACTATTAGCAGCAACAAGGGCTTGCGGCACCGAGGTCGCTGTGTCATTAGCTGACTGGGTCAGGCCCAGTTTGTCAAGCAGTTGTTTGAAGCTTTTCCGGTTTTCGGCCCGCCGAATGCTGTCGGGAGTAGTGCCGATTATGGGTACCCCGTAGCGCTGGAGGTCTTCAGCCAGATTAAGGGGCGTTTGGCCGCCAAACTGCACAATAACGCCATGGGGCTGCTCCTTATCGCAAATGTTGAGCACATCTTCCAGGGTCAGCGGTTCAAAGTACAGTTTATCCGAGGTATCGTAGTCGGTGCTGACCGTCTCGGGGTTACTGTTGACCATTATGGTCTCGTAGCCGTCCTCCTTCAGTGCAAGGGCGGCGTGGACGCAGCAATAGTCGAACTCAATGCCCTGGCCGATGCGATTGGGGCCGCTACCCAGTATCACAATATTGGGTTTCTCGCTGGGCCGGAACTCGTCTTCCCGTTCATAGGTGAGGTAGTAGTAAGGGGTATAGGCTTCAAACTCCGCCGCACAGGTGTCCACCAGCTTGACTACCGGCTCAACACCCTGCTCTTTACGCGTCCGCCGGACAGTGTCTGCGTCGCTTTCGGTCAGGACCGCGATCTGCTGGTCAGAGAAGCCGGAGCGCTTAAGCTCTCGCATATCCTCTTTGCCCAGGCTGGCCAACCCCCCGGCGCTGCGGGTCCGGACCAGTTCGTCCTGTTGATAGACAATCTGGTACATCTGCTGGAGGAACCAGCGGTCAATGCGAGTGATTTGGTAAAGTTCGTCAACACTCATCCCGGCGCGCAAAGCACTACGCAACTGGAAGAGCCGGTCAGGATGAGGAATGTGGAGCAGCCGCTCCAGTTCAGCGCAAGGCAGCTCATCATAGTGAGCACCCTTGCCATCGCCGCCCAGCCCCGAGCGCCCGATCTCCAGCGAACGAATGCACTTTTGCAGCGATTCCTGGAAGGTCCGGCCGATGGCCATCGCCTCACCGACTGATTTCATCTGGGTCATCAATTCCGGGTCGGCGCCCGGAAATTTCTCAAACGCCCAGCGGGGAATCTTGGTCACCACATAATCTATAGTCGGCTCGAAGCAGGCCGGGGTCTCGCGGGTGATATCGTTGCCCAGCTCATCCAGGGTATAGCCCACCGCCAGTTTGGCAGCAATCTTGGCAATGGGGAAGCCGGTGGCCTTGGAGGCCAGCGCCGAGGAGCGGCTCACCCGGGGGTTCATCTCAATAACCACCATCCGTCCATCGTCCGGATTGACGGCAAACTGGATATTGCTGCCTCCGGTGTCCACGCCAATCTCCCGTATGACGCGGATGGCCTGGTTGCGCATCACCTGGTACTCCTGGTCAGTCAGCGTCTGGGCGGGAGCCACGGTAATGGAATCACCGGTGTGTATGCCCATAGGGTCAAAGTTCTCAATGGAGCATATAATGACCACATTGTCCTTCCCATCCCGCATCACTTCCAGCTCGTACTCCTTCCAGCCGATGACCGACTCTTCCACCAGAATCTCATTCATCGGGCTGGCATCCAGGCCCCGCTCGGCGGCCACCCGCAGCTCCTCCATATTATGGGCCGTGCCGCCGCCGGTGCCCCCCAGGGTCGCCGAGGGCCGGATGATAAGGGGAAAACCAATTTGCTCGGCAATCTGCACTGTATCACTGGGATGACTGGCAAAAGCACTCTGGGGCACGTCCAACCCGGCGGCCAGCATGGCATCCTTGAACAGTTCCCGATCTTCAGCTTTCCTAATGGCCTTGCGCTTAGCCCCAATAAGTTCGACATTATGTCGCGATAGGATGCCCGATTCCGCCAGCTCCAGGGCCAGATTCAGTCCCGTCTGTCCTCCCAGAGTGGGCAGCAGGGCGTCGGGCTTTTCGCGCGTTATCACCCGGGCCACGCTCTCGGCAGTTAAGGGTTCAATGTAGGTACGGTCGGCCGTCTCCGGGTCGGTCATAATGGTGGCCGGGTTGGAGTTAACTAAGATTACCACATAGCCTTCTTCGCGCAGGGCCTTGCAGGCCTGGGTGCCGGAGTAGTCAAATTCACAGGCCTGGCCGATGATTATCGGGCCAGAGCCAATTATGAGGATTTTGTCCAGATCAGTTCGCTTAGGCATAGGTTATCTTTGTTGGCCAGGGGTTAGGTAGTAATTTCAAAAAAACGGCGCCCGCCTGCCGACGGCCACCCTTATCACTACTCACAGCCAACACACCTTATCACCTCCATAAGTCATGCGTATATTTGTAATTCACCAAAAGCTATTTTACTCCTTCCGCCTCCGGTAACTGATTTATCTTTTATCTTAGATCGGGGCTTCGCCCGCCAGTTGCTCAGCTTGCTGATAAATCTCCACCAGCCGGTCAGCAACACGGTCAACATCAAACTGAGCTGCCCACTGCTGAGCGCTACGGCCGATTTGGGTGCGACGCTGGGGATCGCGTACCAGGGATAGTATGGCCTCGGCCAGACCGTCGGCACCTGTATCAGGCTCTACCAGCAGCCCGTTGACGCCCGGCTCGATCATATCTTCAGCCCCCGGGGCTTCCATAGCCACCACCGGCGTCGCCGCCGCCATGGCCTCGGTATAAGCCAACGGTTGGGTCTCACTGAGACTGGCAGTCACGAACAAGTCCAGAGCCGCCTGAAACTGGGGAATATCGCCGTAAGCCACCGGACCGGCAAATATCACGCGGTCAGCCACGCCATATTCGGCGGCCGCCCGTTGTATTGTTTGCTCTTCGGGGCCCTCACCGACAACTAAGAAGGCGGCCCGGCTTTCTTTGTGCAACACCTGGCCCACCGCGTCCATCAGCAATGGTAGATTCTTCTCGGGGGAGAGCCGGCCGACAGACCCTATCAGTACCATCTCATCATCCAACCCATAGTTGTCCCGTACCGACTTGCCATCGGCAGTGGTGAAGGTCGCAACATCAATGGGATTAGGCAGTATCTCAATAGGCGTGGTGACGTCTTGCTCACGTAGCCGCTGGCGGGTTGAATCCACAGCAGCGGTGACTACCTGGCACTTGTTGCAGTACGAAGTAACTCGCACCCGCAGATACATCTCGACCAGGGCCTCAGGTAGCGGCACCATATTGGCAAACAGTTCGTATTCAGTATGCACGGTGGTGACCAGGGGCACATCAGCCCAGCGGGCATACCAGGCCCCCCATGCCCCCACCCACATTGGATGTTGGGTGTGAATAACGTCAAAATCCAGCCGCCGCAACGCCTTTACCACCGGCCGCGAGTAGGGAAAGGCGATGGAGTAGTCCATATCCAGCGGGGTGGGTACCGCCGGGAATCGGTAGACATTGTCCGGGTCCTTACTACGGTCATAATCCGCAGGACAGGGGGCAAATATGACCACTTCGTGGCCCCGCCTGGTAAGTCCCTGGCGGTAGGCCGCCACACAATTGGCCACCCCGTTAACGTCAGGATAATATGTGTTGGTGAATATTCCGATGCGCATTGTTCAGCGGCGAGCAAGGGCGGCTTTCTCGGCGAGAATCGTTTTAACTCGTCCATTAGCAAACAGCCGCAGCAGCAGGCGATCGGTGGCCGCGGCGGTGTCCCCATATATAGGGGATAGGCGGTCGACCAGGTTGGGCTGAGCAGTGCGATATTGTTCGGCTGACATGTTGCGGGCCGTCGTGAAGATATCCAGTAAAGCGGAGGAGTTCAGGTCTATCTCGGGGGCGGCCAATGCCTCGGCATTAGCCCGCGCTTCCTCCTGGAATTCCGCGGCTGGCATCTCCCGCAGCCATTGCAACATATCGCGGGCCTGTAGCCGCGCCTCATCAGCTCCACTAACAATCTGCACCTGCGAGTCGGTCAGTACCGCTCGCAGCTCAGGTATGAGCTGGTGGAGAGCCTCGGCCCGCTCGGAACTAACCTGCTGCCGCTGCTGCTGCCACTGCTGTAGCTCTTCGGCTAACTGTGGAGACGGCGGCTGGTCTTTGATGAGCAGGTCTCGCTGGCGGGCCAGCCGCGGCTGGTACTGACTATCCAATCCTTGGATACGCTGGTCATAGCGGGCAGTAAGTTCTTCAATGCGATCCACGAGGTCAAGCAGGCTGTCAAGCTGGTCTTTAGTCAGCTGTAGGCGATTAATCGTGTCCAGCAGCTCAATATCGGTGACCAGGTCATCTACGGCAACCTGCGAAGCAAGGGGTGGGCGGGGAGCGGGCGGAGAGGAGCGTTGACAGGAACTGACTCCGGCTAATCCGAGGAGCACAACGACCAGTAGCACCTGCGCTTGTCTACAGCTCGGGGTGAGCTTGGTCATCATTATCGCGCTCCTGCTGTGGTTGGTGGCCGCTATCTCTGCAGCGCCTCCACAGCCATAGCCAGGAACTCCTCATTATTTTTGGTCTTGCGTAGGCCCGATACCAGCGTCTCGGTAGCGTCTATGGTGTCCATGGCATGCAGGGCGCTACGCAGTTGGTAAATACTCTGCATCTCGCCGTCGTTAAACAGCAATTCCTGATGACGGGTAGAAGAACGGGCGATATCCACGGCCGGGAATTTGCCGCGGTCGGCCAGTTCTCGGGACAGTACTAAGTCCATATTGCCGGTCGCCTTGAATTCCTCAAAGATCATATCATCCATACGGCTGCCCGTCTCGACCAGAATGGTAGCCAGGATGGTCAAGCTGCCCCCATCCTCGATGTTACGAGCGGCCCCGAAAAACTGCTTGGGACGGTATAGGGCACTGGGGTCTAAACCGCCGGAGAGGGTACGACCACTGGGATCAATAGTCAGGTTGCTGGCCCGGGCCAGACGAGTGATGCTGTCCAGCAAGAGCACCACATCCTCGCCCTGCTCCACCAGTCGCTTGGCTCGGTTCATTACCAACTCAGCCACGCGCACATGGTTTTCCGGCAACTCATCAAAGGTGGAACTGATTACCTCCGCATCTACCGACCGGGCAATATCGGTTACTTCTTCGGGCCGTTCATCAATCAGCAGCACCAGCAAGCGCACGTCATTATAGTTAGCGGTGATAGAGTTGGCAATTTGCTTGATGATGGTAGTCTTGCCCGCTTTGGGCGCTGATACTATCAGACCTCGCTGGCCCCGACCTAAAGGAGTGATGATGTCCAAAAAGCGACCGGCAATATCATTGGGATTATCAGTTTCCAGGTAGAGCCGTTGGTCGGGATAGATGGGAGTGAGATCCTCAAAATGGGGCCGGCCGCGCGCCTCTTCGGGTACCTGTCCGTTAATTGTTTGCACCCGCAACAGTGACCAGTACCGCTCACTGTTTTTGGGAGGTCGCACCGGTCCACTAACCATATCGCCAGTACGCAGATCAAATCGGCGGATCTGGGTATCGGCTACGTAGACGTCACCCCTGGGGTCAGGGCTATAACCATCAGCGCGCAGAATTCCCCGACCCTCGGGCATGACCTCCAGAGTCCCGTACCGATACCGATGGCCGTTCTGTTCACTTTGGGCCATCAGTATTTTCATACATAAGTCATGTTTTTTAAGCGACGAGTAATTAGCCACATTCAGATCCGCCGCTACCTCTCTAAGCTCGCCTACAGTCTTTTTTTGCAAGTCAACTAAGTCTAACATAGGTCACCTCACCAATGGCTTTTCCCTTCACTGTGGGTCGGGCACAGTAGCATAGCTTTCGGGTTTGAGCACGACCACATGGGGAAGATTGCGATAATGGTGGGCAAAATCCAGGCCGTATCCCACCACAAACTGGTCGGGAATCTGGAAGCCCACATAGTCCAACTGCACCGTTGCCTGACGCCGGGCTGGCTTGTCCAGGAGACAGCATACTTTCACTGAGGCCGCACCGCGGTCGCTTAACATCAATACCAGCCGGGACAGAGTCAGTCCAGTATCTATGATATCCTCTACTATAAGCACATCGCGGCCTTTGACTGCCACGCTGAGATCCTTCTCTATGCGAATCTGGCCCGCCGAGGTGGTATCGGTCCCGTAGCTATTCGCTGCTATGAAGTCCACCACACAGGGCAGGTCAAGCTTACGCAACAAGTCGGCCAGAAACACAAAGCTCCCCGTCAGTACTCCTACTATCATCAGTTCTTTGTCTTGATAGTCGGCGGTAATTTGCTCGGCCAGCTGACTGATCCGCTGACTAATCTGCTCTGAGGAAACCACAACCTCGGCTATGTCCTGCGCACAGTAGTCCACAGTACTATTTACCCATCAATGGCGTTTTCGTGCTTGAGCAGAAGCACATACGATGGGAGGGCAAAATCAGGCCGTGTTGGATAAACTAAATGGATAGCTAAGACCTTTACCTGTTATCTGAGACCGCTGGAGACAGTATTGTGGCCTGGCTTTCTCATCGGTTATATCGGCACACTGGGTGCTATTACTGTAGTATAGTCTATATTCAGCCCCATACATGGCCCGATGTATCTGCGATACAAGGCCTGATGACTGGTGGTAAGGTATATGAATCGTGGCTAACAACCCACAAGAGGTACTTACAGTATTCGGCGCTTAGTATAACAACAACGCAATATTTTGTCAACCAGGTCGCTCCGCTGCCGGTCACTTCTGGGTAGCAGATTTAGCTATTCGCTCCCGAGCCTCCTCCAGCAGCGGTGCAATCTGCTCGGTGGTGAAGGTACGTTCCTCAAAGGTACGGGCCTTGAGGGTCTCCAGGAATCCTTTGAAGTCCTCAAAATATGAGCCATAGATGTGGAAGGAGTCCACGATATGGTTGTACTGCCCCACCTGTATTTGCCGCCCTAACCGTTGCGAGAGACGCTGAGCGATAACTCGCTGCAGTTCAGTAAAGGCATACATATTCATAAATGCGGCTTTATAAGCATCATTGCTGCGGATATGAGCCGCCATCACCAACTGCTCATCAAAGACACGACACCATATCCGTTGCAGACATGGGGGATGCTCGCTACCGGCATCGGCACCCGGCTTCCACAATACTGCCTGGGCTCGTCGTGAATGGGGAGTAGCAGCCAATGTGTTGATGATGTAGTCAAGTTGATTGACCGACTCACCCTGGCCGGGGATACTGTAGTTGACCAAGCGCTCGTGATAGGTATAAGACCACTTGCCCTCCTCGGGGGCAATCCAACTGTCGTGGATCCCATCAATGACCTCCTGCCGGTAGACCTCTAAATCATAGATTCCACCCGGTAGGGCCCGATGAATGCGGGGCTCGGCGAATGGTTCAGCCACCGCCAGTACCAACATTGCATCACGGCTGGGAGGGTCGCCGGGCTGGTCATATTGAGTAGGTATCTGGGCTCCCTGTTCCCAGGTCGCCACTACTGCTTTTTCCCAGCCCTCAGGCAAACTGCGTGCCTGGATACTTATAATGGGGAGGAGAAGGTTGGATTTCATCGTTGAGCGAAGATGGTACTGCCCCGTCTCATCATAATGCCACAGGCTTCAGCCCGCCGTGGGATAAACTGGCCGCGCACTCGCAACGTTGCCACGCTCCGAGTGCGCGGTCCTTACATTTTGCCGCCGGCTAACCGTAACTATCCTATCCAGCGGCGACCTATCTTTAACCCCTACCGGCTAATCGTTAGCCGGGTGGTGGTCCGGGTGGTCCACCTACTCCTCCGGGTGGTCCGCCGGGACCTGGGCCTCCAGGTCCGCCACCAGGCATAGGCCCTCCAGGACCCCCTGCTGGAGCTGGCTTCGCCTTGCCGATGGTGAACTTCCAGATGACGAAAATCACCACCAGCAAAACAATCACGGCGATCACTATCGCCAACGGAGACGCCTGCTTTTTAGCCATGCTTACGCTCCTCTCTTCAGTACAGGTTTAGTACGGATAAGCTGTGGTAGCCTTGGCTTCCTCGGCTACCTGTCGCAGTTTGATGGATGATAATAGCGCTGCGTCTCCTGACGATTATTCGCGACCGGTAGCCCCTATCCCGGCTAATATATTAGCAAATCATCGGTTTTATGTCAAGGGGGTTGCCTTAGTTGCCAACTTCTTTCCGGTCCTGCGGTTCTCTACGAAGTAGTGTGCTGCTGGTCATACTCCCGGGTTTGGTGCATAAAAGCCTCCAGTCGCGTCTCGGCGGTAGACTGCTCATCGCCGTCATAGACCATATTCAGGAAGGGAATGCTGTCGTAATCAGCGCGCACCCGCTTAAGTATGGCATGAGATATAGTACCCGGCATACAGGTGAAGGGCATTACCGCCACGATACCGCTGAGGCCCTTCTGAGCAAAGTCCACCGCCTTGCCCACGGTCATAACTGCCTCACCTTCAAAAGACTGCCTCATATAAGCCGACGCATAGCCGAGTACTTCGGTGGTGGGCGGCTCATGAATATTAGAAACCAAGCCATCAAAGGAGGCGACCAGAGAGTGCTCATCATGCACCATCACTTTGTCCATGAGCAAGTTCTTGAACCACAGGCGCCACTGCCTGTCCAGCCGGGCGCGCATCCCGCGGCGGAAGTTGCGATACAGGAACCACTCGTAGATCGGCGCCATCCACACTTCCCCGCCCAGCCTTTCCAGTTGCTCAATCAAGTGCTGATTACTAAACTGGCTGGCTCGCACATAGAACTCACCCACCAGGCCAATAATAGGACGCTGCTGGGAGTCGTCAATAGGCAGTTGCTGGAAGCGCTGCACGCTCCGTCCCAGCGCCGCGTTCAAGTCACCATTGATGGAAATCGCCGTGCAGATATCATCCTGACTGTCATCATAGGCCTGCTGGGCGGCACCCGGAACCGTCTCATAGGGTCGGGTCTCCAGCAGGGCTTTTTCAATTATGTCTACCGCCACAATTCCTTGCCAGGCCCGGCGCAATAACTTGCGACCGATGATCCCCAGGTCACCGAAGAAGTTACCGGCCTGATTGGGAGCATAGATGGGCACATCCGGATATCCTACATCATCCAGCACCATGCGCTGGAGGGTATTATACTGCCCGAACCGGCATGGGCCGCCCGATCCCCCCATAAAGAAGGCGTATTTATCGCGGTCAAAGTCCTCGCGCTGGGTGTACTTGATCATATCGCCAGTGGTGACGATACAGGGGAAGCATTCCTTGCCTGAGGTGTACTTGCGGCCCCAATACAGGGTCTGTTCGTCCGGTTCGTCCATGACCTGGGCCTTTACACCACAGGACTGGATGGCCGCTGCCAGGGCATAGGCATGACCACTCATATTAGGTATCAGGATAGTGCGGTCAGTATTAGGCTCAATAGTTAGCGGCCGGAACTGCCGCCCACTTTCAAACTCCTGACCTTGCGTGGATTTCAGACTATCCAGGAAGGCTTCTACCCGAGTGATGATGCCGGCGTCAGCACTGTGCTCATCAACTTCAATTATCAGGCGCGGCTCGGTGCCCAGACGTTCGTTGAAGAAGCGAAGCAGAAACGAGTCAGGCCCACAGCCGAAGTTGGTCAGGTACAGGGCATGCAGGCGCCGGTCACCGGCGATAATTTCTGCCGCCGACAGAATTTTCTGTCCGTAGCCCCAGAACATGTTGAACCAGTCGGAGGGCAGTCGCACGTCATCCAGTGGCAAAAAGTCCAAGGGAATAGCCACAGTTCCCCGCTCCTGGAGCTTAGTGGGTATCTGCAGGTTGGCCCCCAGATCACAGCCATTGTACGCACGGCTGACGATCACCACCGCTATCTGGTCGGGACTGAGCTGGGCCAGCACCTGCTGGCCGCGCTGCTGCACGCTCTGTTCAAATTGATCCAGTGCCTGCAGCCCGGCATCAACTGCCTGGGCCACTTGCCGCTTGCTTTTTCCCAAAGCCTTGCCTACTTCATACAAGCGATTAATCAGGTGCTTGCGCCCCAGCGACAAATACACTTCCGGCTGGAGTACCTGGACATTGTAATCTTCAAAGTCAACCGCTGCTCGCAGCGTATAAGCCACGCTCTGCGAATACGGACACAGGAAGCTGTCAGTCATTCCCGGGTCCTTCTTGCGCAGATTCACGACGCTGGGCAGGAGAATGTAGTCAATGTCCCGTTCCAGCACATCCAGGACATGGCCCAGCATCAGTTTCATCGGGAAGCAGGTCTCAACTACCGAGTGCTCCGCTCCCTCATGGATAATCTGCTTGTTGGTGCGGGCCGAGAGCACTACCTGGCAGCCCAATTCAGTCAGAAAGCCCTGCCACAGGGGGAACAGGTCGTGGAAGTCCAGGGCCCGCGGGATGCCTACCCGGGGAGCATCATCAGGGATTTGCTGGGAGGGAGTGTAGGAATTCAACAGCATCTGTTCCCGTTCAGCGAACAGGTCGGGAAGGTCCACGAACTCCTCCACGGTCTTTCTCACGTCATACTTGCCACACCGGCTCCCATAAAATAGCGGCTCTTCGCCTTCCACGGTCACTTTGTTTATCTCGCACCGGTTGGGACAATCCTGGCAGGTAAACGATTCCAGAGTGTAGTCCTTTTCGGTAAGCACAAACCCCTTGAAGCTGCTACCTTCTCCCCTATCGTAGTCCTGGGCCAGCAGCGCACAGCCGACAGCGCCGATCACCTCGTTATCGGCAGGCACGGTGATGGGTTTTTCCAGCACGTTCTCAAAAGCCGCCACTACCGCCTTGTTCAGCGCCGTGCCGCCCTGAAAGAAGATGTGATCGCCAACCCGACGGCGCTCCACAACCCGGTTCAGGTAGTTGTGTACTATGGAGTAGGCCAGCCCGGCAGTGATATCTTTGGTGTCGGCTCCCGCCTGCTGGTTGCGCACCACCTGCGTACCCATAAAGACGGTGCACCGCTCCCCCAGGTCTAACGGTGACTGGGATTGGAAGGCCAGTTGAGCGAACTCGTCCTCAACTGAGATGTCCAAGTGCTCTGCCTGCTCCTCCAGGAACGAGCCGGTCCCCGCCGCGCACACATTGTTCATGGCAAAGTCCACCACCACGCCACTATCCAGGCTGATATATTTGCTGTCCTGGCCACCAATCTCAAAGATAGTATCTACTTTCGGGTCAACGTGGATAGCCCCACGGGCGTGAGCGGTAATTTCATTTTTCACCACATCCGCACCGATAAAGTCCCCGGTCAGGTAACGCCCCGACCCGGTAGTACATGCTCCGCGGATTTCCACACGATCCGCTATCTTTTCACCGATGCGCCGCAGACCTTCCTTTACTGCATCCAAAGGCCGTCCGGCGGTCATCAAGTATTCCTTGGCCAACACATTACCCTCAGTGTCAATCGCCGCCAGACACGTGCTGATGGAGCCGACATCTACCCCCAGGTAGACGGGAATCCGGGCGGCAGCTGCATCGGATAGGGGTGCCACCCGCGAGGGCAAGATGGCCGACTTCTCCAGGCGCAGCGGTGGTATATCCTTCTCCCGCTGCGGTGAAGCAGTGTGGTGGGCAAGTTGGTCAAGATTGTCCAGATTAGGCAGCTCAATGGTACTGGCCTGGCGGGCCGTGTAGACGGCACCAATAGCTCCCATCGCCGCGAAGTGCGCGGGAATGATGAAGTTGTCGCCCTCGGCTTCAAACACCTCCCCTATCGCCCTGACCATACCCGGATTGGCCGCCAGGCCACCCTGGAACGACAGAGGCAATTGTATATCGGCCCCCGAGCCTACCGTGCTCTTGAAGTTGCGGGCCAGCGCGAAGCACAGCCCGCCGATGATGTCATGTTCGGGGGTGCCTTTCTGCTGGAGGTGAATCATGTCGGTCTTGGCAAAAACGCTGCACCGGCCAGCCACACGGGGCGGATTTTCCGACTTCAGTGCCGCCTGTCCAAATTCTTCAATGTTCAGTTCCAAACGGACAGCCTGTTCGTCCAGAAACGAGCCAGTGCCCGCAGCGCAGGCGGCATTCATAGCAAAGTCGGCGATCTGACTGCCCCCATCAACTCCAGTGGAATCAATGAATATTAGTTTTGAATCTTCGCCACCAATCTCAATGATAGTCCGCACTTGTGGGTAGAGCTTACTGGTAGCTACCGTCTGAGCGATTACCTCGTTGACAAACGGGACCTGCAAGATCTCAGCGACCACCCGTCCACCACTGCCGGTAGCCGCTAAGCCAGCAATGCGCGCAGTACCATACCTCTGGAGCGCTCGCGTTATCGCATCAGCAGCCACCGCCATGGGCTGACCCTGATGGCGCAAGTACTCCTCTTGTAGCACAGTGCCATCGCCGTCTACTACCACCAAGTTGACGCTTACTGAACCTACGTCAACCCCGATGTAGACATTGTCGCTACTCATACGTTAGCATTCCTCATAGATAGTGCTGGGGAGCCGGACATACCGGCACAGCCGTGGTTATTTGCGACTATAATTATACATCAGATGGCTCCGGCGGCCAAGCGTAACGCTACTGTACCTATTCCTCCTCCACCTCTGTGTCTTCCCTCCACAATTGGTTGGCGGCCCCAATAGCTGCCGCGTACACTACCTTCAGCGGTACATTATGCCGCTGGGCCGCTTGGCGGCAATCCTCATATTCGGGGGAGACGGTTACTACCTGCCGTCCGATTCTGCCCACTTTCACCGGCAGCTCTCCGTAGGGGGTGGTGACCATCACTGTCTCTCGTAGCAGGCAGCGGCGCTGGCTCCGGCTAACCCTGACCCCAAAGCTGGTTGTCTCGGTCAACATTGCTTCCACCAGTGCCTCAGTTTTCTGGACTGGGGCTAAGGCGGAGACCTTCACCGCCAGCCGGCCTTTTTTCATCTGTATCGGTGTTAACCAGGCATCCAGCGCCCCCTGCTCCAGGAGCTTGTCCACCACCACCGGCTGCAACTCAGGATTCATATCATCAATGTTGGCCTCAATAGTGACCACTTCATCTACCACCAGCCGACTATCCCCGGCCTCAACTCCGCTGGGCCTGCCCACCCATAGCCGCAGAATGTTAGGTCGGTTGGGAAAGTCCATGGTCCCGGCACCGTATCCGATGCTTTCCACTATCATAGATGGGAAGATGCCGACCTGCTCGGCCAGACTGATAGCTAAGGCCGCGCCGGTAGGTGTTACCGTTTCTCCCTCAATATCCACCGGAAAAGTCGGCACGCCTTTGAGCATCTCGGCCACCGCCGGCGGTGGTACCGGCAACCGACCGTGCGCCGTATCCACGTAGCCATGGGAAACCGGCAGCGCCGAGCTGTAGATGCGCTCTACCCCCAACAGTCGGAACCCAATCACGCTCCCCACAATGTCAATCAGAGTATCTACTCCCGCCAGTTCATGGAAGTGTACTTTCTCAACAGGGACGCCGTGGACAGTTGCCTCCGCCTGAGCCACAGTGCGCAGCACTGCCAGTGACTGCTCGGCGACCTCGGCGGGAAGGTCAGCGGATTGAATTATCTCAACCAGTTCAACATAGTCACGATGGTGATGATGGCCCTGGTGGTGTTCATTCAGGGAGACAGTAGCTTTAGTGGCCTGGATGCCCCCCTTGGAGACCTTCTCGGCAGTGAGTTGCCAGCCGCTGACCGGAAGACCTTCCAGCTCCTCTTGAAGCTGGTTCGCATCAACCCCGGCATCAATAAGGGCACCTAAGGTCATGTCCCCGCTTATACCGGTGAGCATATCTAAGTAGGCAATTTTCATTTCAGCAGGTATTCTCCGACCATACGTGGCATCCAGGAAGGAGACCGGCGGCCCGCGACGAAATCTTAGCCGGTTCCAGCCCACTCATTTTAGGTGAGCGATGCTATCTCTGTCAAGTGATCCAGTATTCAGACCCCTGCTGCACGACTGGACGCGGCGGGTGGTGGTAGTGGCCTCAGCCGCGATAACGGGGCAGGTTTTGGCAAGGGGGGGGTGGCCGTGGTGGGCGTGGCTGCCTGCCGCGATTCTGGCCGGGATGGCCGGCTATCTGCTGATGATACTGCTCTCTTACGCCTATCAGAAGTGTACTTACCCAATCCGCGCCCGGCTCATCAAGGAGCAGTTGCGCCAGTCGGCAGCAAGTCAGTCTGATGCTGCTACCGGTAGGACAAAACTACCAGCCAAGCAATACGCTCTGCCCCCTCCCCCGGAAGACGGCCAAAAGGGCCAAGCACGAATCCGCCCGGACAAATAAACCTGATCTCCGGCAGAGCCCGCGAGAGTTCATTGACCAGGCAGCCTTCATGAACGATGCCAAATTCCACCTATATCATAGTGCTGGCTCCTTCTCGGTTGGTCACTCCAGGGAAGCGACCACCGACTGGATAAGCTCCAGGCTATTGGGAGTAGCGATGGTGGGTTGGTACTCCAGCCCCAGGTAACCGTCGTAGTCAGTATCATTGATAGCCGCCACTACATTGCTCCAGTTGATCTCGCCGGTGCCTGGCTCGTTGCGGCCCGGCACGTCAGCGGCATGAAAGTGACCGATTTTGTCAATATTGGCGGTAATATTGGCAATAAGGTTACCCTCAGTTATCTGCTGGTGGTAGATATCAAACAGCAGCTTAACGTTAGGACTGCCTACCTCGTCAATAATCTGGAAGCCTTCCGCCGACTCGTATAGGTAGTAGCCGGCGTGGTCCACCAGGATGTTCAGCGGCTCGAGGACTAAGGTCAGGCCCGCGTCCTCGACGATAGGAGCCGCCGCTTTCAGACAGGCGACAATCGCCTCATGCTGCTCACTGCGCGGGCGCTCGGTGTCTTCCTGACCTGTGGTAGCAATAATGGCCGTTGCCCCCAGCCGCTGGGCGACGCGCGCCGCCGCCTGGGTGCAGTAGGTAAATTCCTCCACAGCGGTCAGGCTCAACATCCCCTGCGGGGCCTCCACAGCCATGGCGGCTATTTGTATCTCTGCCGCATCCTTAGCGCCAGCAACAGCATCAATATCCTTCTGCGAATACGTCCAGAACTCAAACGCAGGCAAGCCCGCCTGCGCTGCCGCGGGAATACGATCGGCGAATTCGTCAATCTCAGAGAACAACATTTCAATACAGCCGGAAAGCTTTATCATCGCACATCTACTCCTTTAGGGTTGTCTATTTGCTCAACTCAACAGCCACTTGAGGCTAATTCATCAGCGGGCAGTGTTTCTCCTTCCTTATTCCCAGATATGGCGAAATTATTATGAGACAGTCCAATACCTGTAGAGGATAATGGCCAGAGGACTGTGTTCTTATTGGTCGTCATAGATGCCCCTCTAACCCCAGCCGATTTTGAACGGGGAGGCGAGTCGTCAGAAGTAACATGGACAGGGGAACCGCTAATAGCTTTTAGTGAGCGGGGTGACGGCTACAGGGATTGGCCCAATGCGCGGGCCTGGGCCAGTACCTCCGGGCACCGGGCAACGTCACCGGGCTCGGCCACGCCGGTGGCTACTATCTCTCCAGCCCACTGCATCTTCAGCCACTTAGCCGCATAGCGCAACGGAGCCATGACCGCCTCAACATACTCCGGCTTGGCGTCGGCCATAGCCAGTACCACCACCATCTTCTTGCCGGAGCTCAAATCCATCAATCGCTGCTCACCGTGCTGGTAAAGCGCCCAGCGATCAATGAACAACTTCATCAGCCCACTGATACTAAACCAGTAGACCGGCGACCCCAGAATCACCCCATCAGCCTCTATCATCTTGTCAATAAGCTCGTCAGCCACGCCCTGGTGGGAGTCGGTCCATTCCAATTCGTCGCCATATACCGGCTCAATCGGGGTGAGGGCATAATCAGATAGATAAATCTTTTCCACCTGGTGCCCGGCCTCGGCGGCTCCGGCCAGAATCTCATCCACCAGCCGATCCGTATTCCCACCCTTGCGCGGACTGCCAATGAAAGCAACGATTTTCATCAGTCATTCCTCCTGGCGTAAAGCTGCATTTTACTATTGGTAAGCGTCGAATAACTTCCCCCAGCCGGTTTCGGTGCGGATCTTGTGGGCGCGCTTGCGGCCGATGAGTGGATACCAGAAGATGTCGTGATACAGCCGGGAGGTAGCGTAGGACCAGGGCACTACACCGGTGCGCAGCAGCAGTTTTTCAAAGGGCTTGAGGCAGCCGTGATAGATGGCCCTCTGGCCGCGGCTGGCGAAGGTGTCGCCTACCGTAAAGCCCCAGTCTTCGTGGGCAATCTCCTCGTCACCGACAACTTCAATCGCGCGGGGGTCGCCGATACCCAGGCCCCGCTCGTGGGCCAGGCGGATATAGTCAAGTTGCAGTGGGTCAAAGCCCATAATCTTAGCGGCAATGGCGTCAATGGCCACCTGGTCGGCGCTGGCCAGCAGGACATTTTTGACATGGGGAATCATACAGCGCGGGCCGGGGCCGCTGCCAGCGATGGTCCCATCCATCACCGCAAACAGGCCCGGATGAATCTCCTGCTGGATGGTTAGCAGATCCACCAGGCTCTCGTGAATGCGGGCGTGGCACCAGTGCCGATTATTATTCAGCAGCCCGCCAAAGGCATTCTTCATCGCTCCGGTAGTGGTGGTGAATACGTGGGTCTTGACGGTAGGCAGATGGATGGCGTTTTTTCCGACGAACATTTTGGGGATCTCAATGCCGTCGGGGAAGATCTCCGGCAGACAGAGCATCTCCCCCTGGGGCTCATATATCATCCATTCCACCGGCGGCTCATAGAGCCACACGAATTCCAAGCCGTGTTTGTCTGCTACCGAGACCAGATGATTGCGCACCGAGCCGACCTTAGGGTCAACCACTACCGTTGAGTTCTGGGCGGGTATGAGCTGCTGGGGCTGCCAACCGGCCTGCAGCATCGCCTCAGTAACTCCATCAAACTGCCAGGGAGTCGTGGAGCAGGCGGGATAATAATGGTGCCAGGAGATGTTTATCTTCAGCAAAGTGTCCACATCGGCGGGCAGAGCCTGGGTATAGCCGGCCAGCTCCATCAGCCGCTGAATATCTTCAATCACCGTTTCCGGCCGGGTCCACAGGGCAGCCACCCTGCCCTGCAGCTTATTGCGCCTGGGTTGTTTTGCCGGTTGATTGTTCATGTTATCCCTTCCCCTGAGTGTGTACGTAGTGTACCAATTGTATAAGGACTATTAGGGTCTGGTCAAGGTTGTTCGTGCCTGACGTACTCACGCGTCTGCCCTCTTAGAGATTATCTGAACTCAGAATCATCCGCACGGCCGCGGCCAGATCAGGAGCCTGGAAATCAGGCGGCACTGTCATCTTCTCCTCCTGGCGTTGACGTAGCTGGTCAGTAGCGTGGGTATGGAGGAATATGGTGGTGCAGCCCACCGCATGGCCGGCCTGGATGTCGCGGGCGGCATCGCCAACAAAATATGACCGGCGCAGGTCCAGCCCCCACTTGGCCGCGGCTTTCAGCAACAGGCCCGGCTGGGGCTTACGGCACCGGCAGCCGTCGTCGGGCGAATGAGGGCAGACCTGGATACCTGAGATGCGACCACCGGCGCGGGCTATTTCCAGTTGCATCTTAGTATGCATATCCTGCAGCCGCCGCCGGGACATTATCCCTCGGCCGACACCAGCCTGGTTGGTTATCACATATACTTCCAATTTAGCCTCTGTCAGTTTAGCAATAGCAGAGAGGACACCGGGATAGAACTGGAATTCCTCCCAGCTTTTGACGTAATCGCGCCCGTCCCGGTTTATTACGCCATCACGGTCTAACAGTACTGCTGGTCTCAAACGCATTAATGCATTTCCTTTGCCGAGACATGGGTGGAGGACCCACAAGCAGGAAAAAAGCTGTCCATGGCGAATGTTAACAATGTGGTAGCATTAGATACATTACTGGAAGCTATGTGATGTCAGATTTGTCACCCGCCGAAAAAATCCCAGTAGCCATGACCATCGCCGGCACCGATTCGGGCGGTGGGGCCGGGATTGCTGCCGATTTGAAGACCTTTGCCGCACTGGGCGTACATGGAACTTGCGTGGTTACCGCAGTGACCGCCCAGAACACTCAGGGCGTGCAACAGACCCACCCCCTGCCGGCAGCTCTGGTCAGCGCCCAGATAGATTCTATCATAACTGACCTCCCTTGTCATGCCGCCAAGACCGGAATGCTGGCTACCGCCGAGATAATCATCACGGTGGCCGAGCGAGTGCGGGCTCATCACATCACGCCGCTGGTGGTGGATCCGGTGATGGTAGCTACCTCCGGCGGGCGCTTGATAGAGAAGGAGGCAGTGGAAGCTCTAATGGCGGAGCTGTTGCCCTTAGCCGATGTCCTGACTCCCAATATGGCTGAGGCCAGCGTTCTACTGGGGCAGCCAGTTGAGAACCTCCAGCAGATGCAGGCCGCGGCCAGCCAACTTTGTGAGCTGGGCCCGCGGGCGGTAGTGATTAAGGGGGGGCACCTGCCTGGCGCGGCGGTGGACGTGCTGGTAGACAGCCGCACCGGTCAGGTTCACCAACTGCGGGGGCCGCGGATGGATACAGCCGGTACCCACGGCAGCGGATGTGTGTTTGCGGCGGCGCTGGCAGCAGCGTTAGCCAAGGGGGCTGAGTTAGCTGCTGCCGTCAGGGAAGCCAAGAACTTTGTCACCCAGGCAATAGCCAGTGCCCTTCCCATTGGTGAAGGGCCAGGACCGGTTAACCCCGGCGGCTTAGTGTGAGACGGTAGGAAGTGGCCGGTAATGCCAGATGAGAATAGCGATAATAAGCAGCATTACTTCTCCCCCCAGCCACAAGTGGATTCAGAGCCCGTCCAGTTTGACGCCACCGTTCGGGGGCTGACTTTTTCGCTGGTCTCTGACCGGGGAGTGTTCTCTCACGGGGAGGTGGACCACGGCAGTCGGCTGCTGGCGGAGACCATGCAGCTCCCGCCGGCAGGACAGATACTGGACTTGGGTTGTGGCTGGGGGATATTGGGCATGGTGGCGGCCAAGTTGTCACCGGAGGCCCATATAACCTTGATAGACGTAAACGAGCGGGCGACGGGATTGGCCGCAGACAACCTGAGAAGGAATCATATTGGTAATGCCGAAGCAATATACGGGGATGCACCGGTGATCCTGGGCGAGCGGCGGTTTGATGCCATCGTTGTCAATCCGTCCATCCGGGCGGGCCGGCAACAGGTGCTGAGGCTCATTGAGGACGCAGCAGGCCGGCTGACAGAAGGTGGGAGCCTGTGGCTGGTGGTCCGCACTGATAAGGGAGCCAAGACTTTGGCGCAGGAGATATCTATATGGTTTGCTGACATAGAAACTGTCGCTATAAAAGGCGGTTTCAGAGTGTTTCGTTGTGACAAATAACCAGCGGAGGTGAACTGAAGTGACAGTGTGGGAAGCAATTCAGAAGCGTTTTAGTGTCCGACAGTATCAGGAGAGGTCGGTGGAGTCCGAGAAGCTGGACCGTGTGTTGGAGGCGGCGCGGTTGGCACCTTCGGCAGGCAATCGGCAGGAGTGGCGCTTTGTGGTGGTTACCGACGCTGATATGCGTCGGAAAATGGTACCAGCAGCCAATGGGCAGAAGTTTGTAGGCGAGGCAGCGGTAGTCATCGTCGCGTGTGCGGTAGGTACTGACCACGTAATGTCCTGCGGCCAACTCTCGTATCCCATTGACGTGGCCATCGCCCTGGAGCACATCGCCCTGCAGGCCACCGAAGAGGGCCTGGGCACCTGCTGGATTGGTGCCTTTGACGAAGAGAAAGTCAAGGAGCTGCTAAGCATTCCTGAGTCGGTGCGGGTGGTTGAGCTGATGACCCTGGGATATCCGGCGACTGTCGCTGGCCTAAAAAGCCGCCTGGAGCGGGACGAAATTGTGATGTATGGACAGTGGACGGCAGAGGAGCCACAGAGCGGCTAGCTGTCGTAGCCGACTCGCGACGATGAGGGCAATGTTATTCTGGTTTAAGGCCAGCCGGCCGGAGTTCTTCACCGCATCGCTGGTGCCGGTAGCAGTCGGGGCAGCCGCTGCTTACCACAGCAGCGGCCAGATATTATGGGACTATTTGCTGCTTACTCTCCTGGCTCTGGTGCTGCTGCATGCGGCCGCCAACCTGGCTAACGACTACTACGATCACCTCAGCGGCAATGACGAGATTAATGTGGAATATGTGCGCCCTTTCAGCGGTGGCAGCCGCCTGATACAGCAGGGTCGGGTCGCCCCACGAGCAATTCTCCTGGCCTCACTTATCTGCCTGTTCATCGGCAGCCTGATGGGCTTGTACCTGGTCTGGATGCGGGGCTGGCCAATATTAGTGCTGGGGGCGGTAGGCGGGCTGTCCGGCTTTTTCTACACAGCGCGACCGCTACAGTTGGGCTACCGGGGCATAGGCGAGCTGTTTATTGGCCTGGACTTTGGCATCTTGCCAGTGCTGGGGACTTACTACGTGCAACTGCAGCAGTTTTCGGTGGCGGCGCTGGCTGCGTCCCTGCCGGTAGCATTCCTGATTATGGCTGTCCTGTGGATAAACCAGTTTCAGGACTTCGCGGCCGATAAGGCAGTGGATAAGCGCCACTGGGTAGTGCGACTGGGCCGACAGCGCGCCAGCTATGTCTATGCAGGAATGATAATCTGTGCGTATGTAAGCCTGCTGGCCAGTATAGCAATGGGCTGGCTGCCTCAGTTAGCCATATTGCCCGTGATTATGCTTCCGTTGGCAGTTTTTGCCGTCAGAACAGCTTTTGCTCACTATGACAATCCCGCCCAGCTTACACCCGCCAATGCGACCACCATCGCGCTGCACCTGCTGGCCGGACTGTTGCTGGCAGCGGGGCTGGTAGTGGACTGGTTAGTGGCGGCCAGTCTTATTTAGGGGGCAGGTGCAGGGCGCGACCCAGGCCGGCCAGGGCGGCCTCGCCAATGGCCTCGGCCATAGTGGGGTGACTGTGAATAGTCTCGGCGACCTCATCCAGTGTCTGCTGGGTCTGGATCGCCAACACAACCTCGGCAATCAGCTCGGTGGCGGTCGGCCCGACAATGGTGCCGCCAATTATCCGATTAGACCCCGCCTCGGCTATCAGTTTGACGAATCCCTCGCGCTCGCCGATAGCCGCCGCCTTACCCACAGCCGAGAAGGGGAATTGGCCGATGGTGATGTCCAGCTCCTGGTCTTGAGCCTGGTGCTCCTGCACGCCGACCGAGGCAATCTCCGGATGAGTGAAGATGCAGCCGGGTACGGCATCATAATTGACTTGCCCACCCTCGCCCAGAGCGTTCTCTACGGCGGCTATACCTTCATGTGAAGCCAGATGAGCCAGCCCCGCCCCGCGCAGACAGTCACCAGCCGCATAGATGCCGGCAACGTTAGTCTGCAGCGCCTCATCAACCTGGATGAGACCCCGGTCAGTCTGAATGCCTACTTCCTCCAGCCCCAGGTCCTGGGTAAAAGCCCGTCGACCGGCGGCCATCAGGATCATGTCAGTCTCCACCACCTGGCTGTCTCCGTCTTGCTCATATTCAATTCGCTTTTGGCCTTCGGCATCCGAGATGTTGATGACTTTGGACTGGCAGCAAACCTGTACTCCAGTCCTTCTCAGGGCGCGGGCCAGCACTTCAGAGGCCTGAGGATCTTCAGCCGGCACCACCCGGTCCAGCATCTCAATCATAGTCACGCTGGTCCCGAAGGCCGCGTAGATCTGAGCAAATTCACAGCCAACATAACCGGCTCCCACTATCACCAGAGACTCAGGTGGGCCGGGCAGGTCCACGGCATCGTCACTGGTGAAGATGTTATCTCCGTCTGCTCCGGGAATAGGCAGTTGCAGGGGAACTGAACCGGTAGCCAACACGATTTGGTCGGCCGACAATTCGGTGGTCTGCTGATCGCCGGTAATCAGTATTTGGTTAGCGCTGGCCAGGCGACCGTAACCGGTAAAAACCTCCACATTGTTAGCCTTCATAAGCGTGGTCACACCGGAGACAAGCAGCTTGACCGCCCGGTCTTTGTGAGCGCGGACGCGTTTCAAGTCTATACCGGGCGGGCCGAAGTCAATACCAAAACGCTTAGCGGATTCGGCCATCTGCAGAAGTTCGGCACATTTAAGTAGGGCCTTGGAAGGGATGCAGCCGCGGTTGAGGCAGGTGCCTCCCAGCTCACTTTGCTCCACCACGGCGGTATGGGCGCCTAATTGTGCCGCCCGAATGGCGGCAACATAGCCGGCGGGTCCGCCACCTACGATGGCAATGTCAAATCTGTCAGGTTGTGTATTGTGCAATGGTAATGCTCCTTTCGAGAGAATAATATAGGATATTATAACACAGTCGCGTCAGTTAGTTGCATAATTTTCTGGCAAGATTGTATAGGTTTAAGCCCTAAAATGTGGAAAAGTATGTTAACAATGTGCAAAACTCAGCGCTAAACTTTGGGGAGCCTGCTCGGATGTCAGAGAGGTGATAACAACTGCCCCCCGGATCTGAGCAGGGCCACAGGACGGCTATGGGACTGCTCTGGGATGTATCCGTCTATGCTCCACAGACCTGACTTAATTCGCCAGCAGGCATCACAAATCCTTCGTCTTATTCATACAGCAGCGGTATGACTTGTATTAAGCGCATAAAATCACTATAATAGTAGCTACGACTGCCCCCTATCCGCGGAGTTTCTTATTGGCTGGGGGGTAAAAGATAAAAGGGGATGTGAATACTTATGTGCGGTATTGTTGGATATATTGGAAGTCGTCAGGCGACAGAAATCTGTCTAAACGGATTGCAACGGCTGGAATATCGGGGTTATGATTCAGCGGGGATGGCAGTAATTCGCGACGGACAGTTGCAGGTACGTAAAGTTGTAGGGAAACTGGCTAATCTTACTGCAACCCTACGCGAGTCGCCGCTGCCCGGTACCACTGGCATTGGCCACACCCGCTGGGCCACCCATGGTAAGCCGTCGGTGACCAACTCTCATCCCCACTTGAGTTGTGACGGACGGATTGCCGTGGTTCACAATGGTATCATAGAGAACTACGGCGAGCTACGCAAGCAACTGGAGGCCGAGGGACACGAGTTCCGGTCAGTGACTGATACTGAAGTTATGCCCCACCTGGTGGAAAAGTATTATCAGGGCGACCTGCGGGAGGCGGTGCGGCGAGCGATACTGGATCTGGAGGGGGCGTTTGCTTTTGGGATAATCTGTGCGGATGAGCCGGAGCAGTTGATAGCGGCGCGGCGGTTCTCACCATTGGTGGTCGGTATTGGTGAGGGGGAGAACTATATTGCCTCGGATATGGGGGCAATCCGGCCCGAGACCGACCAGGTGTATGTGATAGGTGATGACGAACTGGCCCTGATTACCCCCGATGACATTGAACTAACTGACCTGGAGCTGAATCCCATTGACCGCCAAGTATTCACGATTCCCTGGCCGCCAGAGGCAGCCCAGAAGAGTGGTCACAAGCACTTTATGCATAAAGAGATTCACGAGCAGGCAGATGCTATGCACGCTTGTCTGGCCGGACGGCTCTCCAATCCCGATGAGCCCATAGTCCTGGAAGGCTTAGGGATGAGTGAGCAGGATATTCGGGACCTGCACAAAGTGGTCTTTACCGCCTGTGGTACCGCCTTCCATGCCGGTATGGTGGGGCAGTTTATGATGGAGTCGTTAGCCCGGGTACCGGCCCAGGTGGATCTGGCTGCCGAATTTCAGGTAAAAAACCCGGTAGTGTTAGATAACACTCTGGCAGTAATCATATCGCAGAGTGGAGAGACGGCTGACAGTCTGCTGGCGCTCCGCGATTTGCAGGGCAAGGGGGCCCGGATAGCGTCGGTGCTAAATGTGGTGGACAGCTCAATTTCGCGAGAGTCGGATGGTGTAGTCTATATCCAGGCCGGTCCAGAGATTGGTGTGGCCTCGACGAAGGCCTATACTCTCCAGGTGCTGACGGTGGAGTTGTTGGCCTTGTACTTCGCTGAGATACGCCAGAGCGCTCCCCCCGAACAAATCCGAGCGCTGAAGGCAGCTCTGCTGGCAGTGCCCGATCAAGTGGCGGAATTACTGGGGCGCGAGCCGGAGGTAAATCAAGTAGCAGCCCGATACTACGAGATGGATGATGCCCTGTATCTGGGGCGAGGCATAAACCTGCCGTCGGCCATGGAAGGAGCCCTCAAACTTAAGGAGATTTCCTATATCCATGCCGAAGGCTACTCGGCAGGCGAGATGAAGCACGGGCCTATTGCCCTGGTGGATCCGGAGCTATTTACGGTGGCTATCGCCGTCAAGGGGCAGGTCTACGAGAAGATGACTGGCAATATCCAAGAAATCAAGGCACGGGAGGGTCCGGTTATTGGAGTCGCTAACGACGGCGACGAAGTAATCGCCCAGCAGTGTGATGAGGTGCTGTGGGTGCCGCCATGTCCCGAGCTAATATCGCCAATTACGGTAGCTATCCCCCTGCAGCTCCTGGCCTACCATATGGCCGATATGCGGGGGGAGGACATTGACCAGCCCCGCAACCTGGCTAAGACGGTAACCGTGGAGTAAGACGCTACCAGATTCAGTCAGGGGAAGAGACGGAAATAAGAGGGGGCATATAGCTGCACAGTAACTGAGGGTATAACAGGTAGAGCACAATCAGTAGGCGGGGAGAATCTCTCCCCGCCTGAGCTATGTTCAATGAATTACATAGCTTCAACCTGTTAACAGGTTGTTTTATACACCCCAGGTCGACGCTGATTCAAGGACTTGCACATTCTCGGCACGCGGACCTTTGGTGTCCTGGACGATGTCGAACTCAACAGTGTCGTTCTCGTTCAGGGTCCGGTAGCCTTCACCGGTAATAGCCGAGTAATGCACAAATACGTCCTCGCTATTCTCGCTATCGGTGGTCTCAATGAAGCCGTAACCTTTGGCATCATTGAACCACTTAATTTTGCCTGTCGCCATATAAAGCACCTCCTTCTTCCAGTATTGGCTATGCAGCCACCGGTAGCCAATCCCAGAAGAGGTGCCCTCTCCCGACAGCTAACCAGCTTGTACCTTAGCCTTTCGTACGCCACTGCAGCCCGCTGGTGACGAGCTACAGCATTGTTAGGCTATCATATATTCTCATTTCAGTCAAGCGCTAAAACAGAATAGTGGGGGCGAGTTTGTCAGGAATGGGCCAGACCGTTTATGATAGTAAGAGAGTCAATACCAGAGTGACAGCTATGCAGACTGTCAATAACATAGGAAAGATACTTGTAATAATCGCGGGCATCCTGGCCATTGTTCATCTGGTTTACCTGCGCTCTGAGCGCCCGAAGCTGGCGTCGGGATCCGGCGAGTCCGGCGCCGGTGCAGATGGCGTGTCCGGCAACGCTTGGGGCAAGCGAAACAGGTCAGCCTTCGCCTGCCGTTCGGCAAGCTCACGGCCCTGAGTCACGTCGAAGGGCAAGCCGGCAAACCATTTACAGGCCAGGTGCAGATTGACCTGCTCTTCGACCTCGCGGTCCGACGGGTCGTAGAGGAATTGCAGGAAGACGACTTTGAATAGCACCAGCGCATCGCACGACGGCCGGCCATCCGCCTTCGCGAGAGGGATGAAGCTGCCAACTTCGCCATCCGCTTTCGCGAGAGAGCCATAGCTTCAGCGGAGGCTCTAGCAGCCTTTTCAGCCGTCGTAGCCATAGGCTACTATGGCGAAGTCGGCGGCTGCGTCGGCTGAATCAGCGGAGTCCCTTGTCGGGACAATAACAATCATGCACCAGTTCGGAGAGAAAGCTGAAATCCCCGCTTCTGATCCCGTCTCTGCCTGGCCTGCCGACGACCTTTACCCACCCCCTGGGCGATGCTGGTTGCAGGATGAGCCACATTTGTGATATACTATCCTGTGAATTGCAGTCATGTTCTCCTGCAGCACCGCAACTGAGTCAAATCCTTATTCCCTGATTGAAGTAAACTAACAATGAAGCGAACCTACCAACCCAAAAAGCGGGCCCGAAAACGTAAGCATGGCTTTCGGGCCCGCATGAAGACCAAAGCCGGGCGTCGGGTTCTTGCCTCTCGCCGGCGCAAGGGTCGCCGCGAATTGAGCAAGTAGGCCTCTGCCTCTGGGGGCTTCCCATAATGGGCAAAGTCATTACCCTTGAGCGCCGCCGCGATTTTCAACGACTGTTCGCCCAAGGCCACAGGTTTCGCCACCGACTGTTGACAACCGTAGTTGCGCAGCGGAGTGATTCTCTGCCTGCCCGCGTGGCGTTCATAGCCAGCCGCAAGGTGGGCAAAGCTGTGGTGCGCAATAAGGTGCGCCGCCGGCTGCGGGAGGCGTGGCGGCAGCGGTTGACTGTCATTGACCAGGCGGTGGATATAGCCTTTGTAGCCTCGCCAGCGGCTGCCGCTGCTACTTACGCTGAGTTGGTGGCCGTTGTGGATGAGCATCTTCGCCTGGCGGGGCTTGTCAGCACTTGTCGTGATTAGTAATTATGACCAGAATACCTGCCCGACTACTAATTACATTGTTGAAGGTGTACCAGCGGACTATCTCCCGGCTGCTGCCACCGGTGTGTCGGTTCCGCCCCACTTGTTCGCAATACATGATTCAGGCTCTGCAAACCTATGGTTTGCTGCGGGGCCTGTTTTTGGGATTGGGCCGTATCCTGCGCTGCCATCCTTTCTCGTCCGGCGGCGAGGACCCGCCGCCCTTGCCCAACTGTTCTGACAATATCATTGACCATCAAAGACACAAAACGGATACCATATAGCCCAGTAGGTCAAGCGAGGCATTCACGACTGTTGGGAGCTTATGTGCTCTGTGGGGTTTACTATGGACTATGATTATGCACAGTAGGCGAAAGGATAAATGAAAAAGATTGCTGTAATCGGCAGTGAAGGATTTGTTGGTAGTGCTTTTTGTCAGATGCTTGAGGGGTTTTATGAGATCGTGCGCTATGATCCTGCATTGAGCGAGAAATGTGCCTCTATTGAGGAAGTTAATAGCTGTGTCCTTGGAGTTATATGTGTGCCTACACCTCGGGGCGATGATGGTTCCTGTGATATATCGGCGGTTGAGCAAGTAGTTAGTTGGCTGGATGTGCCAGTAATTCTGATTAAGTCCACCGTCGCTCCGGGCACAACTGAAAATCTGATGCACAAGTATGGCAAGCATATCGTTATGAGCCCTGAGTACGTGGGACAAGGCCAATATTACATACCACCTGAGAAAGAAATCTACCGCGATATGAAAGCCGCGCCCATGGTTGTCCTTGGGGGCAGTGAACGCGATTGTACCTACGTTATAGACCTATTGGTGCCCATTCTTGGCCCGGAAAAACACTACCACATCGTTGAGCCAACTGAGGCCGAGCTAATCAAGTATATGACGAACTTCTTTATTGGTCTAAAAATTACTTTCGCTAACGAAATGTATCAAATTTGCCAGACTTTTAATGCTAACTGGTACAAAGTGTGGGGCGGCTGGGTGCTTGACCCCCGGTTTGATGCTATGTATAGCGCCGTTTTCTCTGATGACCGGGGTTTTGGCGGCAAGTGTCTGCCCAAGGATATCTCAGCTTTAGCCGAAGCCGCGAAGGCAGCCGGTTATGATGCGCAGTTAGTCAGAGAGTGTTTGGCCTCAAACCAGCGGTTCCGCAAGATGAATGAGGATGATGATAATTGATTCTGTGGCCAATCCAGGCGGCAGAAACTGGCGAAATATTGGGCTTTCGGCCCCCGCGGACACCTTTGCGCCGCGCATGCAAGGGGAGCATCCGATAGAATCTATTGGAGATCATTACTACCGTCGCAAAAACATCTGACCGAAATAAAACTACCCTGAGTTGATTAACTATATGAGTATGGTACGAAAAGATCGCTGCATGACAGTATTGGTTCTGGCCGGATTGATAATGGCAAGTGTTGTCGCAGTCACGGCTGAGGATTCTCTGACCACCCAGGAGGGACTGCCGCCCGAACTGGTAATCTCTTCCCAGACTCCGGTTGAGGAGCAGATTGCCGTCCTGGAGTCTCTGGCTGCTTATGCCGCGCAGAACGCCCCTCAGAGCGGCTTCCTGGCCGGCTGTAAGAGCATGGTCGCCGGCGAGACCAAGCCTCTCTTTATCAGTATTCCTGATTTGGTCGCCAGCGTCGAGGTTCTCAAAGGCAAATTGGTGGCTGTTGAAGGGATATACCAAACCATTAGCGAAGATCGCGGTGCCTTCGTAACGCACGGGGGCACCTGTCACATAGCTCTGGCTGGGGGCAGTTTGCCGGCTGGTTTCGGGAAGGAAGGGCCGCAAGGGCTACCGGCCCGGGCCGAGGGCATCGTTGAAATAACCGATAATGGTCTTCCGCTGGTGCGCGCCCAGAAGCTCACTCCCGCTTTGGTTCTCACCCATATCCGGCTGGCCCGCGCCTACGAGGTCAGCGAGGAGTACCAGAAAGCGGTCCAAAGCTACAAGAAGGCCACCAGCGCCAGCACCCAGCAGCCCTATCAGTTTGCGCCCTTTGCCAGTTCTCACGCTGCTACCCTGGCCCTGCACCAACTCAGCGACATTAAGCAGGCGCGGGGGCTGTACAGCAAAACCTGGAATACTTACGGCAAAAATCGGCCCGACGGTGGGCAGTATTATACTTGGGTGCTTGCCGACGGTACCTGGGAAAACCAGACCGTGCGCCAAGCCATTAGTGAGCCACTTGATAGTCTGGAAAGGGATGGACTCTGGTACAAAGTGGTAGATTTCTTTGCTCTCGTCTGCGGGGGTAATCCGGCTCTGGGTCTGCTCCTGTTGGCGCTCGTTACCCGCGTGGCCATCTATCCGTTAACCAAAAAACAGTTGGCCTCTGGCATCGCTATGCAGCGCCTGCAGCCCGAGATTAAAAAGTTACAAAACAAGTACAAGGACAACAAACAGAAATTCCAGGAAGAGTTCTGGAAGCTGTGCCGAAGCCACAACGTCAACCCCTTGGGCGGCTGCCTGCCCCTCCTGGTTCAGATGCCCATCCTCATTATGATCTATCGGGGTATCCGCGCCTACATTGTCCAGTTTGACGGCGCTTCGTTCGGCATCAGCCTGGGACTGCCATTTGAGCCTTTTTGGGTAAGTAATTTGGCCCAACCTCACCTTCCCATACTGATCGCCTATACCATCAGCATGGTTGCCTTCCAGCAGATGACTCAGAAAATGAATCCCTCGGCCCAAATGAATCCCCAGCAGCAGCAACAGCAACAGATGATGACCTGGCTGATGCCGTTGATGTTCTTTTTCCTGTTTCAGTCATTTCCGGCGGCCTTCATTCTTTACTGGCTGGGCACCAACCTGGTCTATTTCGGCCTCCAGTACTGGTTTATGAAGACCCATCCCCCCGACTTAACCGAGGGCACTGCCCCCCCGGCCCAACACAAGGGTGGCTTTCTGGGCGTGGTAACCCGAGCCCTTTCCGGCTCGGGCAGTGATGAGTCCCGTAAGGGTCATGAGGAAGGGCCAGCCAGTTATGAAGAGTTAAAAGCCAAAGAGGAAGGGAAAAAGGTGCGCAAAGACCCCGATTCCCAGAAGCGAAAACGTTAGCAGTAATCCCGTCCATCATAACACCTTAGGAGAATCAACAGCCAATGCATTCGGTAGAGATTTCCGCCAAGAGTCTGGAAGAAGCCCGGAAGGTCGCTGCCTTTCAACTGGGGGTAAGCGAGGATGAGATTGACATCGAAATTCTCGAAGAACCCCGCAAAATCCTGGGGGTGATAGGCTCAGGGCAGTACCGCATTCGCGCCACCTATATGGAGTCTAAGGCCGAAGCTGTTACGCCTGCCGATGAACCTGAAGCTCCCGACGAAGAAGCACCCGTAGCCGAAGCGCCCATTACCCCCCCAGAAGCCCAACCAACCACAGAGCCGGCCCCTGCCGTTGTCAGTCCCCCAGCTCCGGTGACCGAGCAGCCCGACGACCCCATCTCCCTGGTAGCCGAGCGGGCGCGCCAGATTACCGAGGATATCATCGCTCTCATGGGCATACCCCAGCGGGTCACTATTACCAACGTGGGCCCCGAACAAGTAGAACTGACCATTGAAGACGACGATGAGCAGGTTGAGCTGCTAATCGGTCGGCAGGGTGCTCCTCTGGATGCACTGCAATTGATAGTTGCCATCGCCGCCAACTGTGGTATCCAGGATGGCTGCCGAGTGATTCTTGATGCACATGACTACCGCCAGCGCCGTGCTGATATGCTGCGTGATATGGCCCACTCCCTCGCCATCCAGGTCAAGGAAACCGGACGCGAAGAGATGCTCACCGACCTCAAAGGTTACGACCGCCGCATCATTCACCTGGAACTGCGCGACGATCCGGACGTGGAAACCTATTCCGTAGGCGAGGGTCGGGAGCGCCAACTGATAATCGCTCCCACCTCTTCCCCATCCTGTGACAGTTAGCACTATTGGTGGTGGGCCAAGGAGAAAGCTATGACGAAGCCGTGCAAGTTACTCCCGTTGGAACAGCTTGTCAGCACGGTCAGGGAGCTGCAGCAAGACGGCCGCAAAGTCGCGTTTACCAACGGCTGTTTTGATATAATCCACCCCGGCCATATACTGTATCTGACTGCCGCTCGCCAATTAGGCGATGTACTAATAGTAGCCCTCAACAGTGACCAGTCGGTCCGGCAACTGAAGGGGCCCGACCGGCCCGTTGTTTGCCAGGAAAACCGTGCCCTGGTATTGGCCGCCTTGGAACCGGTAGACTATATTGTCATCTTCGACACTGTCCGAGCTACCCCGGTAATTGAAGCCGTCCGGCCCGACATCTACGTCAAGGGTGGCGACTATACTTTAGAGACCTTGGACCCTGAGGAACGAGCCGCCCTCCAAGAGTGCGGTGCTGAGATTGTAATTCTACCTAAAATTGAAGGCCACTCCACCACCAGAGTCATTGAGCAGGTCCGCAATAGTATTGCCCCCGAGTAGTAATCCCGCCGTCATGTGATTGAGTAGGGCACACACGATGCCAGTGCCACCAACCAGCGCGTAGGCGAGGTTCTCTCCTTCGGCAGGCTCAGGACGGTGAGCTTGCCGAACCGCAACCTCGCACTGCTGCACGGGGCTACCATGATTGTTGGGGTACCTTGATAGCCCGTGTGACCAAAGCAGAATGGCCCAGGCATCGCGCCTGAGCCATTGGACTGTTACTCTGATTACTGTGGAAGGGGCGTCCTCTCTGTCCTGAGCCTGGCGCAGCCCCTGAGCCTGCCGAAGGGCCGAAGGGTGCCCCGATTTAGCTAACTGTTCTTCCGGCGGCGCAGCCTGGCTCCCAGGCCAGCCAGCCCCAGGGCAAACAAGGCCATGGTCGCCGGCTCGGGCGTAGCGTAGGCTTTAATCGAGAAATTCGCCGTGTTGTCCCAATCGTAGTAAAGATCACCCCAGACCGACCCGTCGAAGCTATAGTAGCTTTGCCCCGCCTCGGACGTGGAGGTGCAATACTCGGCCATGGTGTACTCAACTGCCTGGTAGTAGTCGCCGTCGTTATCCAGATACAAATAGACCGCGAAGTCGTTGTCCGGGAGCGCCACATACGGATCCAGGTCCACCACGTGCCAGCCCTGGTAGTCTATGGTGCCCGTGACCTCGGCCAACAAGTCGGAGGGGGCCGAGGCGAACGTATCGTAAATGCGCACAACATAGTCGGCATCGTCTGCGTAGGTATAAAAGCCCACTGCGCCCAGGGGCTCCCAACCCCGGGTTTCGAAATAATTCAGTGCATAGTGCGGGTTAAGCGTATTGACACGACCGAAGTCGTCATGCTGATAAACATCAACGATGTTATCCGCTGGAGCCGGCGATGCTGCCTGGAACGAGGTCCCGTACGTGCCCCCTCTTGTATCCTGGTACGAAAGCCAGAAATAACCACTGTCTCCCCATGTGGCACCCCAGCTATTCTTAATCCGCCAGGCCCCCGTGCCTCCGTCCGTCACCTGATTATCGTCCCACCCCACGATTGCCACCCCATGGTTGGTGCCAGCCCCTCCGGAGTAATAGTACGTGTAGTTGCCCGAGGTGTAGTACGCCCCATCCCAGTACATGCTCGTGTAAAGAGCACCGTTACCCATCAGCCCATTCTTGATCTCGTCGCTGGTATCATATACGAGCATATCATGGAGGAAATACTGCCGCTCATAACCACCCGGAGTAATGGTGGTTCCTTCGCCCCCGTACCCCGGCGGGTAGGGGTCATCGGCTTCGCTGACCGGGCCGTAAAGGCGGCTCATGTAAGCCGCGCTCATCCAGATGTTTCCGCCGTCAGCCGGGCTCAACTCGAAGCCGTGATTGTCTATCAAGTGGTTCTCAGACAGATTGTCCTCGGAGCCACCCTGTACCAGGATGTTGCTCTCCATGGAGCCATAACTGGCGAATGCCCAACACGAGCCGATATTGCCCTGATCTTTGACGGGCGTTACATAGTCCGGCTCCAGGGTGTAGCTGCCGGGGAAGCTTAGGTCACGAGGAAGAGTCTCCGTCGCTGCCAGGGCACCCTCCCACCCCGTAACCGGGCTCGCTGCGCGTAGCTGAGTGGCTACCGACAAGCTATCGGCGAAGGCTACCGAACTGACAGCCAACAATACAACCAACTGAAACTTAAGAAGTCTCATTTGTTCCCCCCCGGGCATAATGCCATACAAACGGCAGCTAAAATTGCCTATGTGTTTATATTATAACACAATGTCAATAGTTTCTCAATGAAAATCTTTTGTAAACTGTTTCAGGCGGGGCCCATCGTCCCCTTATTGCGGGACCGCTGTCCCCGGCCCGGTCCGTTTGTTGGTGGTGCTGGGGCGAACCCTAATATGCTATGGGACTGGCTCCATAGTCATCGGCTCTTCCCAGATGTGTCCTCATCCCCCGGCTACTCGACGATTACCGCCACAGTGCCCCGAGCATGCACCGTCACATCAATGGTAACCTGCGGGGACGGCATAGTGCCGCCCATCTGAGCGGGCGCCACCTCTTGCCCCGCGGGGGTAGCGCTGGAAGTTATCTGGCAACTGGCCGACCCGGTGTCCGCAAAGGTACCGGTTATTTGCGCGTAGTTGGGCAACAGTGGTTGCGGCACTGTCACGGTAGCTACACTATCGTCACTGGACGACCAGGTTATATCATCGGGCAGCATCTGATTGTCGTCTACATCGTACCAGAGAGTATACACGTCAACCGTGTCACCCGTACCCATTTCTATTGCGGTGATGGGCCCGGGGAGCTGCATAGGTTCCTGCTGGCCGGGCAGGATACCACCCGAAACATACGCCTCGCCCCAGCTCACCAGCGGCTGGGCAGTCAGAGTGACCGTGTTAGTCTGATCGGCAATCACATTCACCACCGCAGAACAGGTGGCGACGATGGTGCCCGTGCAGTCGCTACTCTGATAGGCATTGGCGGTTACCGTGTTGTCCCCGGCCGGCACGCCGGTGACGGTGAAGGTGACGGTGAGAGGGCCACCGTTGGGCGCCGGACGCGCCAGGCAGTCCTCCGCCACCATACTCCCCTGGTGCTCCACCATGATGTGTACGCTGTTGGTGGCGTATGGCAGGCTCTGAGGGCTGACCCCCTCACGCGCCGGGAATTTGACGGCAATACGCAGACTACCGGTCTCCTGCGGATTCTGCACTCCTGGTTCATTCACCAAACCCGCCGTTCCCGACCCACCGCTACCGCATCCGACCAGCATGACCAAAACAGCCATCATCACCCCAGCAACAATGCCTCCCGTTAGCTTTCGCATAGCCCTCACTCTCCTTTTATGCTCAGTAGTGCGCTCGCCTTAATATATTTCTGGGTTTGATGATACTATACCTCTCTGGCCAAGTCAATACAGGCATGTAGGCGAGGTTCTCTAACCTCGCACTGCGGGACGCGGTTACGATGATTGTTGGCGGATAGCCCGCGCGGCGGCCAGGCCGGAGGCTGAGGCCTGGATCAGTCCGCGGGTCAAGCCCGCCCCGTCGCCGCAGGCGTACAGGCCCGTTACCTCAGTTTCTAACCGCTCAGTAAGCTGCAATCGTGACGAATACAGCTTCACTTCTACTCCATACAGCAGAGTATGGGGATCACTCACTCCAGGGGCCAACTCGTTCAGAGCGTCAATCATCTCCAGAATGGCCACCAGATGGCGATAGGGCAGCACATAGCTGAGGTCGCCGGCCGTGGCCTCGGGCAGGGTCGGTTGAATTATGCTGTGGGAGATGCGATGATCGGTACTGCGCCGACCGCGACGCAAATCACCTAATCGCTGTATTAGCACTCCTTCACCGAGCAGGTTGGCCAGCCGGGCAATATACTGACCATAGCCGATTGGATCATCAAAGGGTTCGGTGAAGCGGCTGGTGACCAGTATGGCAAAGTTAGTGTTATCAGTGCGCCGGTTCTCATAACTGTGGCCATTAACGGTCATCACGTCCCCGGTGCGCACCGTCACTACTTCTCCATAAGGACATACACAGAAGGTGCGCACCAGGTTATCAAAAGCTCGCGACCAGTACAGCAGCTTGAACTCAAACAGATTATCGGTCAGCTCTCTGACAATCGCCGCCGGCACCTCCACTCGCACTCCCAGGTCCACCGCCCCGGCCTGTGTGCCCAGACCTAACCGTTGCGCCTCTGCCCGCAGCCATGCCGCTCCACTGCGCCCGGGGGCGGCAATTACAAAATCGGCCGCCAGCTCCCGTCCATCGGAAAGCACTACCCCCCGGATGGCACCGTCTTCGGCTATTAGCTGCTCCGCAGTGGTGTTGGTCAGTACGTCCACCCGCTCCCCGAGCGCTTCACGCATAGCCGCCAGGACCTGAGCGGTGCGATCGCTGCCGATATGCCGCAGGGGCACGGTCACCAGCTTCATCCCGCACAGCGTAGCCCGGTGAGAAATCTCTGCCACTACTTCCTCATCAGCACCATACAGCTTCTGGGGAGCGCCGAACTGCTGCCATTGTTGGTCAACTTCGCCGATAAGCTCTCCCGCGGTCTGCTCGCCCAGGTGTTCGGCCAGATGGCCGCCCACCTGAGTAGTGATAGTTAACTTACCGTCACAAAAAGCCCCCGCCCCGCCAAAACCCTCCAGCATAATATTGGCCCCCTCCGGCGCAGCCATCTCACCGGCGCGGACCGCCACGCGCGGGGGCAAATCCAGGCCCTTCTCCACCACTGCTATCCGCAGGCCCGGCTGCTTGGTCAACTCCAGGGCGGCGAATATGCCCGCCGGGCCGGCCCCGATTATCGCCACATCATAATTAAGCGTTGTCATCTTCACTCAAACCCTGCTTCGCAAATTGTCCGCTAACGGTGGTGACCGTAGAGTCACTATTGGCCCCGTCAATCCCTTAACGTAGTTATTGTTGCTAATAGAGGCAGATTCCTCCCCGGTCAGGCGATATTTGTCCAGTTGTTGGTGCCCTGGTAGAGCTTTATGGGGCGCTTTCGGCTGCGGTCTGGGTCCGTTCATCGGCTTGACATGGTTGCCACGGTAAGTTATACTCGCCATAATTCAATGTAGCAGACTGATAAGTCAGTAGCGGCCAGGAAGGTGTGATAATTGTGGCTGGAAACTTCTGCACCCAGTGTGGATACGAGAATTCCCCCGAACGCGGTGCCTGCTTGATGTGCTATGCGATGCTTAAGCCCCCGGACCAAGAAGCAACTTGTTCGGCATGTGGGGCCAGCAATCCCGCTGCATCTGACTTTTGTCAGCAATGCGGCGCGGCCCTATCCGAAGCCGTGAATGCTGTCCCTGGTGTAGCGGTCCAGGCGGCAGTGATAGCCGAAAGCCTTGACGCTGGTTTGGGTGGCGGTGGCCCCCAGCCAGGTGCCGCGGAGTTAGAATCACCGGAATTTGCCGAGGAAATCCCCGCCACCGTGGAGGCGGCAGGCATTGGAGAAGAAGCCGTGGCAATCAGCGCCATGGATACCATGGAAGCCCAGGTCCCGGCACCACCTGCCGAGGTTGAGCCAATCCCGGAGCCTGAGGCATTAGGCGCAGATAGTGAAGAGCTTGCCGCAACGGTAGAGGAGGAACTGGCGGCTCCACCACCCCCGCCCGGGGCTATAGAACTCGAAGAAGAGACCGAGGAGTTTGCCCCTCCTCCACCACCGCCTGATGCTCTGTCTGTGGACGAGATCGAGGTTGAGCCAGCAGCCAAAGAAGAGTTTGCTCCTCCACCCCCTCCCCCCGATGTGGTGAGCCTGGAAGAAGAGGAAGCCGAAGCCCCCGAGGAGGAGTCAGAAGGCTGGGGTTTGACTTCCTAATAGGCCCAGTGACCGCTCTATGCTGACATGAACCAAATTTCGCAGCACTTAACGCAGATAAGACAGCACATAGCCGCAGCTTGCCGCCGTGCCGGTCGTCAGCCGGAACAGGTAACCATACTGGCGGCTACCAAGACTCGCTCGGTCGCCGAGGTGGAGGCGGCGGTTGAGGCCGGGATATCCCACGTCGGAGAAAACTACGTTCAGGAATTGCTCACCAAGAAAGAACACCTCGACCAGGCCGGGCATACAGATGTCGTCTGGCATGTAATCGGCCATCTGCAGCGCAATAAGGTCAAGTATGTAGCATCTTTTTGTCACCTGATACAGTCGGTAGATAGCATCCGGATAGCCAGAGAAATCAGCAAGCGAGCCCAACAGGCCGACCGCACCCAGCCGGTGCTGATTGAAGTGAATATCGCGGGGGAAGATACCAAGTTCGGCATCAGGCCCGAGGAAGTTGCGCAGCTGGCCGCCCAGGTAGTCCAACTGGATAACATCCAGTTACAGGGCCTGATGACTATGCCCCCGTACAGTGACGACCCGGAGGATAGCCGCCCCCATTTTCAGAAGTTAGCCGCTCTATCTCAGCAACTTATGAACGGCGGTCTGCCGCCGGCAACGATGCACCATCTGTCTATGGGTATGAGTGGGGACTACGAAGTGGCGGTAGAAGAGGGGGCTACCATCGTACGGCTGGGAACAGTGTTATTCGGTCGGCGGGAAGATTAGCGGTAAGAATGCTTCAGAAAGCTACCGTTACCCAACCGGACATCACCCAGGGATTGCGGAAACTGGGCCTGAAAGAAGGCGATGTTATTGGTGTGCACAGTTCGCTTTCCAGTTTTGGCTATGTGGAAGGTGGTACTGAGGCGGTGGTGGATGCCCTACTGGAGGCGGTGAGCGAGGCCGGGACAGTAGTGGTACCCAGTTATTCCAATAACCATGAAGCGGTCCCCGTGACCCCAGAGGAGAAGACGTTGGGGGTTAGTTGGAAGTATAAAGTGTTCCCTTTTAATCCCGATAAAGAGTCATGCTGGACGGGTACCACAATCGTAGCCAGTGGTGGGATCAGCCATGCCGGCAGGCGCCATTTCAGTTGATTCGAAACTCTAACAACATAGCAATATAACACTACAGACCCTACTATTCGCAGCAATGCATCACAGAAAGGGAGGAAGCACTGATGGCAAGAGGCATCGTAGCACACGTTTTAGAGTGGGTGGGATTGGGTGATGAGGAGATGGGACTGGACGCTTACGGCTACCCGGACGGTCGGCTGACCTCGGAGTCCCCAGAAATTGATCAGGACGGCAGCCTGATCCCCATTGCGCGGCAGCACAGTCAAGCTATTAACTGCCCCATCGTGCGCGCTGAGCCCAATACAATGGACGAGGCGACCGCGGTCGCCGATGAGATCAAGCGGCAAAACCCGGTGCTGATAAACCTGGAGGGGGTGGAACGCGAGGAGGCCAGGCGGATACGAGACTTCCTCGGGGGTGTTACCTACGGCCTGAACGGGTATATGCGCAAGGTGGGGAGCTGGGTGTATGTGTGCGCGCCGTTTGATATGCCGGTGGAGAAGTTGGTTATGGACCCATCCCGCCAGGGTGCCGAACGCTTTGAGGAAACTTTTGAGCAACAGTTTGCTCAGTATTAGTCCGGCAGCCACCTAGTCTGGTAGCCATGTATCCGGGAGGTACGCGGCCCCACCGGTCTATTGTTTATGCGTACAGAAGTGAGGGTGATTGCCATGGGACAGGGTCCGTATAAATTGGGAGTGATAGGAGCCGGGATGATGGGAGCAGGACTGGTGCGGGGGTTTGTTGCTGGCGGAGTGCTGCCTACCGACGATATAGTAGTTTATGACATTGACCACCAGCGGCTGGAAGCCCTGGTCGAGGAGACAGGTGTGACGGCGGCCGAGGATAGCCATGCCGTAGTCAGCCAGTCGGAGGCGGTACTGGTGGCTGTCAAGCCGCAAGTGATGGCGGAAGTGCTGGGCTCCCTGAAGACAGATTTTGCTGCCGACCAGTTGCTGATGTCCATTGCCGCCGGTGTGCGACTGGCGCAATTGCGCCAGTGGGCGGGCCCGGCCCCGGCCTTGGTGCGCGTGATGCCCAACATTCTCGCTACCATCCAGGAAGGGACGGCCGCCTATTGCACCGATGATAAGGTTACTGATGCTCAGCGCCAGATAGTGGAGGAGCTGCTGGGCACTGTGGGCACCGTAGCCCCCGTGCAGGAGCATCTGATGGATGCGGTGACTGGCCTATCGGGCAGCGGCCCGGCCTTCGCGGCTGTCTTTGTTGAGGCTCTGGCCGACGGCGGGGTAGCGGCGGGGCTGGGGCGTGATGTGGCGCTGCAGTTAGCCGCCCAGACAGTGGCCGGGGTGGGAAAGTGGGTGCTGAGCCGGGGTAATCCGTCAGCACTGAAGGATATGGTGACTTCCCCCGGGGGGACTACTGCTGCCGGCCTGTGCCAGTTGGAGGCTCGCGGTCTGCGCAGCGCTGTCATCGAGGCGGTAAGGGCGGCCACCCAGCGTTCCCAAGAGCTCGGGGATGGGTAAGCGGGGCGATAGCTCGCCGAGGACGAAAAGGAATTAGCGATGATTAACCTGGTTCATACGGCTTTCTGGATATGCGAAATTCTCGTAATTATTCGGGTCATTTTCAGTTGGATACGGGTATCACCGTATTCTTCCCCGGGTCTTTCCGGCCTGCACAGCTTCATCTACTCGGTAACCGAGCCGCTGCTGCGTCCCATACGGAGGGTTCTGGCGCCCTATCAGGGACGCTCGGGATTTGATTTCTCCCCCCTGGTTCTGTTACTGCTGCTGACAGTAGCCGAGAAGATCGTCATGCGCATACTGATGGGCCCATTTATACACTGATCGTGGAGTGTTTACCCAGTTCCCGAAGTGCCAAGAATATCCAGCCAATTCAGCGCTCAGTGGCCGGTGCATATCAAGCACAGTATGATAGGCGAACAGAGGCAGCCACATGAATAGTAGAGAACGGGTTCTGGCGGCGGTGGCCCATGAGGAGCCCGATCGGACACCACGCGACTTTTGGGCTGAGCCTCCCACCCTCAACCATTTGCTCGCCTATCTGGGGCATTCAGAGGAAGAGCAGGTGCTGAGGCATTTGGAGGTGGACATCCGCCACCTGGATGCCATCAGTCCTCCCGAGCAGGAAGTCGGGGAGGGTGTCTACCAAAACTTTTGGGGGGAACGCTATACCTATCTACAGACTGAATGGGGACCCTATCGCCAGGATGTTCCCGGGGCGCTGGCCGAGGTCAACAGTCTCGCGGAAATTGAGGCCTTCCCCTGGCCTAGTCCCGACTGGTTGGACTATTCGCAGCTGGCCGAGCAATCTCGCCGTCATGAACAGTACGCTCAGCTCTACGGCTTTGCTGATGTCTGGCAGCGGCCCGCTTTGGTGCGCGGGTGGGAAAAGATGTTCTTGGACATGGTCGAGCACCCTGATTGGGTCCACTATATGTGTCGTAAGTTCACTGATTTCTACCAGGAAGATTACACCCGGGCTGCTGAGATAACCGGGGGGCGAATTGATCTATATCTCCTTATCAGTGACCTGGGCAGCCAGAATGGCCCGCTCATATCGCTGGATATGTTCCGGGAATTCGTCGCTCCTTATTTCCAGGAAATGATCCACCTGATTCATAATCTGGATGCGCAAGTTATGGTGCATAGTTGCGGCGCTGTCAGTATGTACATACCCGACCTCATCGAACTGGGAGTTGATATTCTGGATCCCATCCAGCCCACTGGGCCAGAGATGTCGCCGGAGCGTCTTAAGGCTGATTTTGGCGATCAACTTACCTTTCGTGGGGGCATTAATATGCAACAGCTTTTGCCCCACGGCAGCCCGGAGCAGGTCCGCCGGGAGGCACAGCGATACTGCGAGATACTAGGCGACGGTGGTGGCTATATTCTATCTCCGGCCAATTTGTTTCAACCGGATGTGCCACCGGAGAATATTGTTGCGATGTACCAAACCAGTTAGATTCCAGTGTGACATCACAGTCGGGATGCATCACCATGACGACTCTTAACGACAGGACGTGAAAACCGGTGTTGTCGCCCTATTCTCCCAGCTATGCTGGCCGCTTCAATACAGTCCGTCTGTTGTGCATAATTGCCATGGTGGCGGCAGTGGTTGTCCTGCTGCATTATGGCCAGCCGGCTCAGCGACCCGGCAGCGATCAAAGGTTGCAGTTTACTCCCAACCTGACCCTGCCGGGCGATATCCTATATCGGTTAAGTGTGGCCGCCGGAGCCAGCGGCAATTATGCCCAGGCCAAGACCTGGCAGCAGACGGCACTGGCTCTTTATGAGCGCAGTGGGTTAGGAGCCGCGGCTTCGGCTCCGGCGGTACATCGGCTGGGCATTTTCTACTCCAAGTTGGGTTACCCCGACCACGGCCAGCGATTTCTACTGTATGCAGCGCAACTGGACGACTCACGTCGCGATCTGTGCCTGCTACTGTCAGCCATCTACGCCGCTGAAGAGGCAGACCAGACCCAGTGGTTGAGTAACGCCTCGCTGCTGGAACAACAGCCGCGGTGGCTGGCCGGCCTGACCCGGATTGATATGTGGCAGCGAATGGGCCAGCAGGACCGCAGCCAGCAGCTTCGCCACCAGTGGGTAGGGCGGCAGGTTATCTTCAGCAATATAACCAGTGGCCTGTTGACCGGGTATGGATTGCTGGGACTGGTGGGGTTGCTCGTCTCAGGCTATGCACTGATAGGTCTGCTTGGCCAGCCGGTGCGGCGACCCCGGCAACGGATGTATGTGCCCTGGCGGCTGATTGATATGACGGAGGTAGTGGTAGTTTTGGTGCTGGCGATGATAGTGCTGGCCAAGGCGCAAGGGTACATCACAGAGTATTTGCACCTGGGCGAGCAGTCAGGACTGACACAGGCGGTCATCATCGCCCTGATCTACCTGGCATCTTTTGGCATCGCCTTGGCGGTTATCTGGTATCGCTTGGGTTCCTACCGCGGCTCTCTATGGCAGGTGCTGGGGCTGCGGTCAGGACCATGGGGCCGCCTGATGGGTTGGGGAGTAGCGGGTTACGGCGTTTTTATTTTTATACTGGGTGTCGGGTGGTTGATTTTGCGGCAGATGGGAGTGATAGGCTCGTTGCCCGCCATTGGAGCCGAGATTAGAAGTACAGCAGACCTGATCGCCCAGGCGCGGGATCCTTGGGCCTATCTGGTCTATTTCGCTCTCATTTGCCTCATCGGGCCGCTGGTGGAGGAGATTATCTTCCGGGGGGTTATATATGCTGGCCTGCGGCGAATGATGGGCATGGTGCCGGCCGTGGTCCTTAGCGCGGTACTGTTTGCCAGTATTCACCTCTCCGCTCCTGCCGGGGGGATGCTAATGGTGGGCCTGATTGGGGCGGTTCTGGCTTACCTATACGAGCGCACTCATTCTTTGCTGCCCAGCATCCTCGCCCACGCGATGCATAACACCCTGCTATTTGTACTGCTATCTGCATACGGGTTGTTGTAGGGCAGGGAGGCTGAGAACACTGGGCACAAATGCTCAACAGCGGGTGAAACTGAAAGTGCGAGTCATTCCCGGGGCGGGGCGGGACGAGTTCGGCGGGCTGCGCGAGGGCGCAGTGGTAGTGCGGGTGCAGTCTCGGGCTGTCAAAGGGGCGGCCAACAAGGCCCTGATTAAGTTCCTGAGCAAAGCCCTGGGGCTTTCCACCACCGACATTTCCATCGCCACCGGCCACCGCAGCCGCGATAAGACTCTCCACATATTGGGGCTGGACGCGGCCCAGCTTAAGCAACGGCTACGTCAGGCGGGGGCATTATGATATTAGGCTATCGCCCGCTCTGGTACGCTTTCCCTGAGGTCTGAGTATCTCCACGCGCTGGAGGAATTGATGCCACCGCAGAAGAAACAGCTCTCCCACAGTATAGTGATAATCAGGTGAGAAGGCACAGGTAATGTCACGAGGCAAAATAGGGATGATTGGTTCCGGAGCATGGGCTTCTTATTATGGCCGGTCCCTACAAAAGGTGGATGATATCGATCTGGTGGCAGTAGCAGGTGGCAGCCGGGCACCCAAGTATGCAGAAACGTTCGGCATCAGGCTTTACCAGGCCATCCCCGATCTGCTGGCTGACGAGCAGGTTGAAGCCATAGTCATTGCTACCCCTCACAATACCCACCGCGATCTGGCGGTTATGGCCGCCGAGGCCGGCAAGCATATACTGGTGGAAAAGCCGATGGCAATGACTCCGCAAGAGTGTGATGAGATGATCGCAGCGGCGGATGCCAATGGTGTCAAACTGATGGTCGCTCACTCCCGGCGCTATTTTCCTCTGGTGCGGCGAGCCAAGCAGATTATTGATGAAGGAACCATTGGTGACATCCTGATGATGCGCCAGACCTTCTGCCACGATGCCCGGACCTTTTACGGCGACCCACCCCACTGGTCCACTGAGCAAGGAGGCTTTTTCTTCGGTTACGGGTGCCACCAGGTGGATATGACCTTCTACCTGGTCGGCTGCGGCCCTAAGACAGTCTTTGGCCAATTTCATCCGTATTGGACTGACATCCAGAGGCCCAGTGCCGGGCAGATCTTCATTGTCTTCGAGAACGGAGCCCACACTACCCTGTGGGATATGTGTATGATGCCCGATGAGCTTGATCAGTGGCCTCCCTTTCCCGAGATGACCGAGGAAAACTATATCGCCGGCGAGAAGGGCCTGATGATCCTGCGGCCTTACAAAGACTTGCTGCTGCGCACTGACGGGGACTGGGAGCTGGTCAAAGAATACACGAGCAGACGGGAAGCCGACCCTATCAACCAGTACCTGGCCGAGGAGGTACGACACCTGCTGCAGGCGGTAGCTAACAACGAGGAGCCGCCAGTCCCCGGCTATCAGGGCAAGTGGACGGTGGCGGCGATTCAGGCTGCTTTTGAGTCCACGCGCACCGGCCAGGCCGTGCAGCTTTAGTCTCGCCATAACCGGCTTTAGCCGACATCGTTTGCCAACAGTGTGGGCTGGGACTGGAAGTGAGTGCAAGGAGTAGATGGAAGGGACTACGAGGGCAATGAGGAGGCTCAGGAGAGGAGCGACTTGGCGGCACCGAATGAACAAATCAGTCGCCTCCAGCGTCCAGAGACTTGTTTATGCCTGACACGACGTACAATGTCTTACAGCACACAACAATAAAGTCGCAACTGAGTCAAGAAGGAGGTTAGAGACATGACAATCAAGTGGTTCTATGTGGCAGCAGTGGCAATACTGTGCCTGGCGGCAGGGGTGGCGGTCTGGTCGCTCAATGGCGAAGCGCCCGCGCAATCGGGCCCAGGCATGCACTGTGGGGGCGGCGGGGGCTGGATGGCCGAGCAACTGACGCCTGAACAGCGCCAGGGGCTAAAGGCCAAGATCATGGAGATGAAGGACGAAGGCGCGTCACCGGAAGAGATTCACGCCGCCGTCAAGCAGATGCTGGCGGGGTGGGGCGTTGAACTGCCCCAGGCCGGTGGAGGCCAGGGTGGCAGGATGGGCTGGATGGCCAAGCAATCGGGAGCAGGCGCGCACCATCGGGGCGGCGGGGGCTGGATGGCCGAGCAACTGACGCCTGAACAGCGCCAGGAGCTAAAAGCCAAGATTATGGAGATGAAGGACGAAGGCGCGTCACCGGAAGAGATTCACACCGCCGTCAAGCAGATGCTGGCGGGGTGGGGCGTTGAACTGCCCCAGGCCGGTGGAGGCCAGGGTGGCAGGATGGGCTCGCTGGCCAAGCAAGAGGGAGCAGGCGCGCACCATCGGGGCGGCGGGGGCTGGATGGCCGAGCAACTGACGCCTGAACAGCGCCAGGAGCTAAAGGCCAAGATTATGGAGATGAAAGACCAAGGTGCCTCCCAGGCAGAGATTCACGCCGCCGTTAAGCAGATGCTGGCGGAATATGGCGTGGAAATCCCGCAGGGATGCCATGGCAACTCTGGCGAGGAATAGGTGTGTACGCCTGCAGTTGGCGGCGTGTAAAGGTGAAACCAAAGTCTGAACGTTACACGCCGAGTTAGTCGAGACGCACTACCAGAATCGCCACCCCTAACCGGGTGGCGATTTCTGTTGTCTCAGACTGTGCCTACGGTAGAAGAAACGAAGCACCAGTGGCTGCCGTATCAGCAGGGCGAGCAGCTACCTATCCCCCTTGCTTCACGGGTCACAGAAGGATATAATCACCGTCATATCAACCAGCACAATGAGACTGACCGGCAGGCGCTGCAGGAAGTCCTGGAAGGAGGTCACTGGTTCCGCAACTACCCGGGCTCCTGGGCCCAACGATTTGAGGAGGCCTGGGCTGATTATCACGATGCCCAGCATTGCATCGCTACCACGAACGGCACAGTTTCCCTACAATTAGCCCTGCGGGCCGGCGGCGTGCAAGCCGGTGAACGAGTTTGTTGCAAACTCGAATAATGTAGAGTAATATAGAGCAAAAGCCAAAGGGGGCAGTACCAATGAATACAGAGTTGCCAACCGAGAATAGTCTGCGGGCGGGAGCCGCCCAGATTGAAATCACTCCCTGGGCTGGTGTCCACCTGGCGGGGGATATCACGCGGCGCCGGTCAGCCAACCTGGTGGCTGACCCCTTATTCGCACGGGCGGTGGTGTTTGAGTCGCAGGGGCGCAAGCTATGTTTGCTTTCTATGGATTTAACTATCATCACCCGACCTTATTCACAAAGGATCCGCCAGGCAGCGACACAGTGGGGCTTTGATCCCGAGGCAGTGTTGGTTCACGTCGTTCAGAACCACACTGCTCCGGCTTGCGGGCACTTTATGGTTCATCCCGACTTTGAGGGAATACCGGAGGAATATGATTGGCTGCGAGGCAGCAACGAAGAGTACAACGAGTTGGTGGTTGAGCGAGCAGTCCAGGCCATTCGGGACGCCGACCAGGCACTACAGCCCGTCCTGGTCGCCGCTGATAGCGGCGTGGAGGGCAGGCTGGCCTGGAACCGCCGAGCCATAGCCCGCGACGGTCGGGTACGGATGCCCCCGCCAAGGTGGGATTTGCCCCTGGGGCCGACCTGGATACGGTATCTGGAGGGACCCATAGATCCAGAAGTAGGGGTGGTCTGCATTCAGGACTACAACCTGAAGATGGTGGGCATGCTGCTTCACTATACTTGCCACCCAGTCAATGTATTTCCCAAGGCTATTGTGTCGGCCGATTGGCCGGGGGCATGGGTCCAGCAAATGCAGGCGGCCTATGGCCAGCAGTGTGTGCCGTTAGTGCTCAATGGCTGCTGTGGGAACATCAATCCGTGGGCACCCTACGACCCTGACCATGTGCCGGATCACCGCCGTATGGGCTGCATGCTGGCCGAGACCACCCAGCGAGTGGCAGAGACAATAGAGTTTACTGACCAGGCGGTTCTGGACTGGCGGTCGAAGCATCTGGCGATTCCTCTGCGGGAGATTGACTCCGAACAGCTGCGACGGGCCGAAGATATCCTGGGCCAATCGCCGCAGCCAGTATGGACGGATGAGAGCAAAACCCGGGTAGACCACCAATGGATGAAGGCGGCCAGTATCTACAGTTTGCACCTATTGCGGCAGCGTGATTCTGCTCTGGACTATCACCTGCAAACGTTCCGCATTGGTGACATTGCCATTGTCGGTCTGCCCGGAGAGCCCTTTGTGGAGGGCGGGCTGAAAATCAAGCTGGACTCTCCGACCTTCCCTACCTATGTGGCCCACTGCTCTTCCCACTATGTCGGCTACATCCCGACCCGCGAGGCTTTCGCGCGGGGCGGGTATGAGGTGGATACCAGCTACTGGAGTTCGCTATCGCCCGAAGCGCTGGATATGATTGCCACGGCGGCGGTTGAGCTGCTGGAGGAGATGTTTGGGGATTAGCTGTATTGTCTCTGCGACGCTGGCTCCCCTGCTATACTAAACTACACAAGGGAGGACTACGATGCCCCAATTAGCAATCAACGGCGGTCCGGCTATTGCTGAGGAATTGAAGATTCCACCTTGGCCCCAGCACAATGAGACTGACCGGCAGGCGTTGCAGGAAGTCCTGGAAGGAGGTCGCTGGTTCCGCAGCTACCCGGGCTCCTGGGCCCAACGATTTGAGGAGGCCTGGGCTGATTATCACGACGCCCGGCATTGCATCGTTACCGCGAACGGCACAGTTTCCCTACAATTAGCCCTGCGGGCCGGCGGCGTGCACGCCGGTGATGAGGTAATAGTGCCGGCGGTAACGTTTATCGCCACAGCATCGGCAGTTACCGCGGTAGGCGCCATACCCATCTTTGCTGATATTGACGGGGAAACTGGCTGTATTGCGGCCGAGTCGGTGGCTGAGCATATTACTGACCGTACCCGCGCTGTTATCGGAGTTCACTATGCCGGCTATCCATTTGACTTTGACCGCCTCCTGCCCTTGTGCCAGAAGCACGGACTGGCCTTGATTGAGGACGCTGCTCATGCCCACGGTACAGAATGGAAAGGTCGCAAGGTCGGAGCCATTGGCACGGTTGGCTCATTCTCATTCCAGGAGAGCAAGTCACTGCCCAGTGGTGAAGGTGGTGCCGTCGTAACTGACGATGACGAACTATTCCAACAGGCTATCCTGGCCCACAATATCGGCCGGGTGGTCGGGGAATCCGGCTATGCCCATTTCATACTCTCATCCAATTACCGCCTATCTGAGTTTCAGGCGGCGTTGCTTTTGTCTCAACTCCAACGGCTGCCGGAGTGGACCGAGCGCAAGGCTGCCAATGGCCGCTGGTTAGCCGAACGAGTGCAAGAAATAGGGGGCCTGGAGCCCCTGCGTACCGATGAGCGGATAACTGGCCGCGGCTACTACTTTTTCGTGCTGCGGTACAACTCTGAGGAGTTTGGTGGTGTGGACCGGGACCGGTTCTTGGCGGCTTTGCATGCCGAAGGCGTCCCTGGTGGAGTGGCCTATGGCATCCCCTTGTATCACAATCCGGCTTTTGAACCTGAGCGGCTGCGCCAGGCCGTGGGACCGCTGGTTGAGCAAATGCCCGATTATCAGTCTCTTAACCTGCCCAATGCTGAGCAGTTCTGCCGCCAGCAGGTGACCTTTATGCATCAGGTTCTATTGGCCCACCGAGATGACCTGGAACTGATAGTGGCGGCTATAGCTAAGATCAAACAGCATGCTGATGAGCTGCGGGAATAGTCGCCCCACAAGCCTGCTATCCAAGATGAACAGCCCTAAGCCAGGCCCATCGCCCGGAGGTTGCGATAGCTGGTAGCAATGCTGTCAAATGGGTCCCCAGGGCACCAGTCTTGCTCTACGATATACCATTGCACCCCGGCTTCCTGGCAGGCTTGTAGTACCGCCGGCCAATTCAGGTTCCCCTCCCCTATCTCAAAGGTAGTAGGCTCAGTGTCGCGGATTCCCATGTCTTTGAGGTGCACCAGAGGGATACGGCCCTTTACACTTCGGATCCAGGCAGCCGGGTCGCCGCCCGCATACTGAATCCAGTAAGTATCAATCTCGAAGAAAAACACCTCAGGGTCGCTGTCCTCCAGCAGAATTTGCAGCCCAGTGCGATGATTTTGTTTTTGCAGTTCCCAGTAGTGATTGTGATAACTGAAGGTCAAGTCGGCGGCCGCCAGGGCTCGGGCTATCTGCGAGCCTTCCTGGGCAAATCTCGCATACCCCTCGGGGTTGCGATACTCCTCAGGCAGAACGCTGATCGCCGCGTTGGGGCAGTCCCACAGGTGGTGCTCCGCGATGACCGTATCTATTTCTTTCTGCAGCCGCTCATAGGCGACATGGGTGGCACAGACGCCCAGTCCTTCTGCCTCCAGCATCCGCTTGACTTCCTGAGGGTCCACCGGACCCAGGCCGGAGACCTGCACGTAATCATAGCCAATGGTCTTGACCTGGTGCAGCGTATCGGCAATATCACCCGGGGTCTGGGTAAAATCCCGACATGTATACAGATTAACCGCTATTTTTGATTGACTCAACTAAATCCTCTCCTTTATGATCTGCTCTATCATCAGCTATCAGTACGGTGTCTGGCATATTCTTGTCGTCATTTGACGCAGTAGGTCATTCATCTTCGCCAATAGGTATTCCTCCCGTTATTAGTAGCCGTTCGCCAATGGGCCATGGTCAATATACATTGTAGTTCGCTGCTGGGTCAAATCCGGACCATTAGAATCCTAAGTAGTGACAACAGGCCGGCGGATGAGGTATCATTATATTACTGCGAAGACGACAACAACTTCGGCACACTATTGCCTGACTATGTTTCTGCCCATCTGTGGGGTAGTAACGCCATAAGGAGAAATCCTGGTGCCCAAAGTGACCTGCTGGATGCAACCATCACTGGACAGAATCTTTGAGCCGCAGACCGACGAGTCATGTATCAACTGAGAAGGGTCATGTCTAACCATGGCTACCTACATCGGGCTTGACATCGGTACTACTACCATAACCGGACTGGTCATTGACACTGGGTCTCAGCGTCTGTTGGCCCAACAGACTGTGCCCAACGATACCGAAGTTACCTCGGCAGCGGATCGCCAGCAAGGCCGCTCGGAGTGGGACATAGAACGGATGGGCCAACTGGCGGTTGAGGTATTGGGTAACCTGGGCGAGCAATATGAGGGCGCTGCGGTGGCTGGTGTCGGGGTAACCGGTCAGCAGCACGGAATGGTGCTCTTAGACCCAGACGGCAAGCCGTGCTCGCCGTTCATCGGCTGGCAGGATCGGCGCTGTCATGAACGCCTGGCCAGTGGACAGACCTACCGGGAGCGAATGTTGGAGATAGGGGCGGATGAGTTCGCCCGCAGCGGCTGCCTTCCCGCCAGTGGCTATATGGGTTCTACGCTATTCTGGTTAGCCCAAAACGATCTACTGCCTGACAATGCTCGGGCGTGCTTTGCCCCTGATTATGTGGCCAGCCTCCTGGGTGAGGAAGATGCAGTCACTGACCCTACTGATGCCGCCAGCTCGGGCATCTACGACATCTACGCAGATTGTTGGAATGAGGAGCTGCTGGCGGCGCTGGGCATTGGCCCCGAGCAGTTGCCTCCGGTCCGCCCTTCGTGTGAAAAGTTGGGGGGTATGTCGGCATCGGTGGCAGAAGTGACTGGCTTGCGGGCCGGTTTGCCGGTAACTGTGGGTTGTGGGGACAACCAGGCCAGCTTCGCCGGTAGCGTGGCCTATTGTGCTGACAGTCTGCTTATCAATGTCGGCACCGGCGGCCAGATTTCGGTGTTCGTCGCCGAGCCGCTGGCGGGGGAAGGTCTGGAACTGCGGCCCTATTTGCAGGGCGGCTACCTGCTGGTCGGTGCTGGACTGTGCGGTGGCCGCTCCTACCAGTCATTAGCCGACTTCATGCGCCAGGTCGGTGTACAGATCTGCGACTGTTCACAGATACCCGACTTGTATGAGAAATTGAACCAGTTGGCGGCAGAGGTTCCGCCGGGCGCAGAGGGACTGCGCTGTGAGCCACTGTTTACCGGATCTCGCAGTGAGCCAGACCGCCGGGCGATCTGGTATGGGATGAGTGAGGAGAATTTCACCCCGGGCCATATGGCCCGGGCCTTGCTGGAGGGAATTGCCGACCAGTTCCGTGTTTTCTACCAGGAAATGAGCAATAAGGGGGTGGCGGAGCGCCGGTTTTTGGTAGGGTCAGGTAACGGAATCCGTAAAAACCCATTGCTGCGGGAAATTATGTCGGATTGCTTTGGGCCGCCGATGGCAGTTGCATCGCATAGTGAGGGAGCCGCAGTGGGAGCGGGGTTATGTGCCGCAGTAGCAGTGGGCGAATTCGCTTCCATCCAGGAAGCGAGCCAGCAATTCATTCGTTACCAGAACGACCAGTAGCTGCTGTTACCCTGCGCCAGCAGAGGCTGATTCCGGAGACACCAGGTGAGCGTTTGGAGCCGCTAGTGCCTCCCTAATAGAGACTATTGTTGTGGGAGTTGATATCAGATGATTTACTTAGACCACGCGGCGACCACCAAAGTTGACCCCCAGGTCTTCGCGGCGATGAGGCCATTTCTGCAGGACGAGTATGGCAACCCATCCAGCTTCTACGGGTTGGCCGCCCAGGCTCGCCGTGCCCTGGAGGAGGCCCGCGGCCAGGTGGCTCAGTATATCAATGCTAAACCGGGCGAGATTATCTTCACCGGCTGCGGCTCGGAGGCGGATAATCTTGCCATCAAGGGAACCGCCTGGGCCCGGCGAGACCAGGGCCGCCATATCATCACCTCGGCCATCGAGCACCACGCGGTTGTTGACAGTTGCAAGTCATTGGAAAAGGATGGCTTTGAGGTCACTTACCTGCCGGTGGACAATACCGGCCTGGTTGACCCGCAGCAGCTCGCCGCCGCCATTCGGGACGATACCATCCTGGTGACGATAATGCACGCCAATAACGAAGTGGGCACCATACAGCCGATTGGTGAGATTGGCACCTTATGCCGCGAGCGCGGCGTGCTGTTTCATTCCGACGCCGTGCAGACGCTGGGCAGGTTGCCCATAGACGTTGAAAAGCTCAATGTGGACATGCTGGCCTTTTCAGCGCACAAGATATACGGTCCTAAAGGGGTAGGAGCACTGTATGTGCGGCGCGGGGTCAAGCTGCACCGCCTGATTGATGGAGGCAGCCAGGAGTTTGGCAAGCGAGCGGGTACTGAGAACGTGGCGGGGATCGTGGGGCTGGGCAAAGCCGTGGAGCTGCTGGCAGAGCGGGCCGATGAGGACAATCAGCACATCACTACCTTGCGGGACCAGTTAATCTCTAATATTCAGGAGCGGATTGAGCACGTTATCCTCACCGGCCATCCCACCCAACGTCTGCCCCACATCGCCAGCTTCTGCATGCGGTACATTGAGGGCGAGGGCATACTGCTGTCGCTGGATGCTGAGGACATCTGCGCCTCCAGCGGCTCGGCGTGCACCTCCGGTTCGTTGGAGGCATCCCACGTCCTGTTGGCGATGGGCTACCGCCATGATATTGCCCACGGCTCACTGCGCCTGAGCCTGGGGCGAGAGAACACCGAACAACAAGTGGCCCGGGTGATGGAGGTACTTCCGGATATAGTGGACCGGCTGCGGGACATCTCGCCGCTGTGGGCCGATGCCCACCGCAACGGCAAAGTGTAGGCCTGATAGTCCTGCCAGCAACCTGCGACGCCACTGGGCCCCAGCCGGCAATTGCACCTCCAGGGAGGAGTTAGGCTCCTGGGCCACGAATTAACCACTAACGCATCTGCTGCAAGCTCGCCGCGCGACAGGAGGTGGGGGGCGCGACATAGCTGAGCGTCCCGAAACCAGTGAAAGCAGTGGCATACTTGCTGGCAATCCTTTTGGGCCTGGGCGGTCTGATTTTCTTAATCGCTGCCGGCCAGGGTAACATCCTTCCCCGGGTGATAATCGGGCTGGTCCTGCTGGGTGTTGCTGCTTTCTTCCTTGTCTTCGCTCGCAGCAAGGTGCCGGAGACCAAGATTATCCAGGAAATTGATCTATCCGGCGATGTAGCCCTGGAGGAGATGCATTGCACCGCCTGCGGGGCGGCTCTGGACTCGGACAGCGTCACAGTCGAGGCGGGGGCCATATTTGTACACTGCCCCTACTGCGGCAGTTCATACCAAATAGAGGAAGAACCCAAGTGGTAGCCTGCCCCGACGGCCTGCTGATGCGGATAGGCCAAATTATCCGCGGCGATATGCGGCGGTTTATCCTGCGCATGCAGGCACTGGGGCACGCGAGGACTGGCCCGGGTCTGTTTACCTATCGAATCAACAGCACTCAGGGGAAGGTGCGGCTTCACCTGCGTATTCATCCCGATCGCACCGGCCTGTTATTTGTCAATGCTACCCAGACCCTTCACCTCCCCCCTACTACGGCGGAAATGGCCAAGCTAATCCTGGACGGGACACCGCCGGCTCTGGCTTTGGCTCAACTGCGGCTGAGTTACCCCGACGTATCCCCACAGGCACTGGAGAATGAGTTAGAAGAGATGAGCCGGGCTATCGCCATCCTCAAGCAGCCAACAAATGACTGCGCGATATGTCAAGTGGGCTGGCCCCAACCAGCGCCGTTCTCGGTGCCTGCCCAGGCTCCTTACAAAGCTGACCTGGCTCTTCATTACGCATGCAATAATAACTGTTCGCACTGCTACAATGAGCCGGGTCGCAAACAGATGCCTTCCCTGCCCGCCGCCCACTGGAAGGGCGTATTGGATAAACTGCTGGACATTGGCGTGCCGTATGTAATCTTTACCGGTGGCGAGCCAACGCTACATCCTGATTTGGTCCCGCTTATCACCTATGCGGAAAGTCGGGGTCAGATTACCGGCCTGAATACCAATGGACGGCGCTTGGCTGATCCGGGCTTGGCCGCTGATCTGACCGCTGCCGGGCTGGATCACGTCCAGGTGACTTTGAATTCTCACCACCCCCAGCTTCATAACCAAATCGTGGGGGCGAAGGCCTTCCAGGAGACAGTAGCCGGTATCCGCTGTGCCCTGGACACCGGTCTGCATACGCTGACTAATACCACCCTCATCAGCGAGAACGTCGGCGAGGCTGTGGAGATGGTGGATTTTCTCTATGGTCTGGGAGTGCGCACATTTGCTATGAATGGCATGATACACTCGGGCTGTGGTACCCGGCATCCCAGCGCGTTGGAGGAGGGGCAGCTATCGCCTATTCTGGAGCAAGTGCGGGACCGAGCGGCAGAATATGGCATGCGGTTTCTGTGGTATACGCCCACTGAGTATTGCCGACTTTCACCGGTGGAGATGGGCCTGGGCATACACTGCTGCAATGCGGCCGAGTATTCGGTGTGCATTGAACCCAATGGCGATGTGCTGCCCTGCCAGTCCTACTATGTCGCGGCAGGCAATATTCTCCGCGACCCCTGGGAACAGATTTGGGACAGTGAGTTATTCCGCAGTTTCTGCCATCGCCGTGCGCATCCTGAGCAGGCCGGCCTTCCCGAGCAGTGTTGGGAGTGTGAGCAGCTAAGTATTTGTGGTGGCGGCTGTGTGCTGGAGCGCCAGGCCCACCGCAGTGAGGTGACAAATGTATGAGCGAGCCGACAGAGTCTGTCCGTCTGTACCATTACCAGCGGCTGATTGGTGAGTGGCCCACCCGGTTTCATCTGCGAGTGGACCCGGATGGCCGGGGCCTGCTGTTGGCCAACGCTGCTGAGGCGGCCTACCTATCCCCGGTGGGTATCCAGATGGCCCGCGGAGTTCTGGAGGGCCGCAGTGACGCCGCCATCAAGCAGGATATCAAACTCAGCTTTCGGGGTGTAGCCGACACCGAAATTGAGGCGGATTTAGGCCAGGTTCACCAGTTGATTGCTGATTTGTCGGCGCCGGGCGACAATTATCCGATTACTAATCTAAATGACCCCCGCGCTTCAGAGTGGAGTGTGGAGATGGCGGCGCCGTTTCGCGCCGATGTGGTGCCCGGCGAGCCGGATGCTACCCAGCAGCTTCTCCAGCGGCTGTGGGAGGCCGGAGTTCCTCATGTCACCATCGTGGCCCAGCCTTATGGCAAAGCTGCCCGGTTGCCCGGGATGGTGGAAGCCGCCGGAGACCTGGGCATGATAACTGGCCTGCGAGCGGTAGCCAGTTGGCTCTCGCCCCAGGTGATAGAAGATGCGGGGATGGCGGGCCTGGATCATCTGGACTTGCTCTACGTGTCCAATTCACCGCCAGCCCACGATGACATCGCCGGTCAGGGGGACTATGAGCGGGTGATGGATGCCTTTGCTCAGTGTGGGGAGGTAGAGTTGTGTCCGGTGGCCCAGATACCCCTGATTAAGAGCAATAATGAACAACTGGAAGAAATTATGGGGGCACTGCAGGAGCAAGGCATCGTCAATTTGGTCTTTTTCGCGCTGGCCTGTCCTGACGATGACGAGCAGGCCCAGGCCGCCGGAGCGCTACCTGCCCAGGCCCTGCCCCAGGTGGCAACGGTCATGACGGAAGCCGCCGAGGATACCCAGGCCCGCTACCTGTGGGCGCCGCCGGTGCGCTTTGACAACACTAAATCTTTGGCCCAGCAGGTACGGGCTGGGCCGCGAACGGCGGGCGATATTGCCGTGCGAGTTGAGGCTGACGGGCGGGTATTTCCGCCCCGGGGTCGGGACTGCGCCGGCAACTTGCTTGCTGAATCCTGGCAGGATATCTGGAATCACGAGTGCTTCACCCGCTACCGGCAGCGACTCCAGGCACCAACCCGTTGCTCCGACTGCCCCGACCTGGAGATATGTGCCGCCGACTGTCCCAAGGACCCGCGCGGCTGGAGCGATAACACCCAGGGTGGTGAGGACCAGTGAAATACCGAATTCTGTGGGTTATTGTACTCACAATTGTTGCCGCTACGGTAGCATCAGCTCAAGACTACTCATTCTCCGTCCCCAAAATGGAGCTGCATGTCACCCCGAATTCTGATGCCTCGGTTACCATGGAGTACGTTATCGACTTCTACTGCGACCAGGGAGCTCACCCTATTGACATTGTTGATGTCGGTCTGCCGCACAAGGATTATGACATCTCCAATATGCAAGCCGCTCTGAATGGCAGCCCCCTGGGTATAATCCGGAAATCCGAGTTCCTCGACCAGCTACAACAGGTAGGCGTGGAGGTGCCCCTGTCACCGGCCATTGCGTCGGGTCAGAGCGGCCGGTTTGAGTTTGAATGCACGATGCCCAACCTGGTCTACCAGGACACCACCCGGGCCGATTATGCTTCCCTGCGCATCACCCCGACCTGGTTCGGCAGCGAGTTTCTGACCGGCACCACCGAGCTGGGCGTCTTTATCTATCTACCCGATGAAATCAAGCTGGATGAAATCCTCCACCAGGGCCTGAACTTCGATCAGAAGTTCCAACTTGAAGGCAGGAAAGCCGTGATCTGGGTCTTTAAGGGCACCCGGGTGGACACCGAGCACATGGTCGCCGTCTCGTTCCCCCAGCGGGTAATGGACAGAGTGGTGCGTATCACCAAGTGGGGATTAGCCTGGAAGTGGTGGACAGAAAGTCCGGGTGCCCGGGTCTTTGCGGGGATAGTGTTTCTGGTGCTATTGGGCATATTCTTCTTCCGTCTGACCGCTGGCACCGGGGCCTGCATATTCATACCGCTGCTCATCGGCTTAGCTATACTGTGGGCTCTAAGCCCCGCCCTGGAGGCACTCTTCCTACCTGTCTTTATCCCGGTATGGCTGATAGCCGGGCGAGTACAGGGGTCACGGCGCCGCGAGTATCTGCCTGCCATTGAATCAGCGCCCGGCGGGGGCATCAAGCGAGGATTGGCGGTGCCCGAGGCGGCTGTGCTGCTGGAGCAGCCCCTGGGACGGGTACTAACCCTGGTAATATTCGGCCTGCTGAAGAAACGGCTGGTAAGGCAGACAGCCGATGATCCCCTCACTGTGGAAATCCGGGAAGATTACCAAACCGAGGAACGCCGCGAGCGGCGGCAAGCCGCCCAGGCTAATGGTACTGTCATCCGCGGCTATGAGCAGGCGTTCCTGGAAGAGATTATGGAGAACCCGGGTAACCCAGTGGAAGCCCTTAACTTCCGCAAGGCAATGAAGCACTTAGTCACGAGTACCGCCAAGCGTATGAAGAGCTTTGACCTGGATAAGACCCGCGAGTATTACCGGCACATTATGGCCAAAGCCTGGCGGGAAGCCAAAGCCATCGGTGAGATTGAGCAGCGGACCGACTTTGTTGACGATAACCTCATGTGGCTAATGCTGGACGAAGATTATCACGAGGGGTTTACTACCTGGCACCGGGGCGGGTACTATTATCGGTCTGTATGGTCTCGTCCGGCTGCGGCGGCGACTGCCGCCCCAGCCGCGCCAGCACCGGCCGTAGGCGGCCGCACCACGCTGGGCGACGTGACTGCCTCGTTTGCCGGCTGGGCCGAACATACCACCGGGCGGCTGGCCAGTACCATGGATCCGGTCAGCGTGGGGCTGACACCCGGCAGTATCATTGACCTGTCAGGGGTGGATAAAGTGAGCATGGATTTTCTGGAGTCTATGGCAGAAAGTTCGGGCAGTAGCAGCGGCGGCGGCTGCGCCTGTGCTTGTGCGGGTTGCGCCTGTGCTTGCGCGTGTGCTGGAGGCGGACGGTGAGCAGCAGGCAGGAACATCGGTCCCGCCCTGACCTGCCAACGTTAGCCCAGTCTCAAATGCTGGCTGAATGGCTGGCCGGCCCACGATCGCGCGCTCTGCGCCGGGCCAGTATTGGGCTGCGCCGCCGCGTTCTGGACGCTGGCTGCGGACACGGTATAATAACCACCGAACTGCAGCGCCGCGCCCGGGGGACTGTCGTCGGCCTGGACCGCCATGTGACTCCTCTCCGCCAGACTGTCAAAAACGTCCCCTGTGTAGCTGCCAACTGTTGTCACTTTCCCTTTCTGCCCGCCAGCTTTGACCTGGTATTCTTCCAGAATACGCTGCTGTGGGTCTCACCGGTGGAGGTAGCCATTGAGGAGGCAGCCCGAGTTCTGGAAGCGGGGGGCGCACTGGTAGCCATTGAGCCTGACTATGGCGGGATGATGGAGCACCCGGCCCTGGGCCTGCAGGAGTTGTGGCTGGCTGGCCTGCGGCGAGCGGGAGCGGATCCGACGGTGGGCCGGAAGCTGGCCGGGATTTGTGAGCGGGCCGGCTTAGATGTTTGGGTGGAACTGGTGCACCTGCCCCAGCCTGCCCAACCGGAGGCAGTGCGGCTGCTTGCCGATTTGCCCCTTAGCGGCGCCGAGCAGGATGCGGCCGGGGCCATCGCTTCCCGCCTGGAACACAAACAGGGCACATGGTCAGTCTTCATCCATGTGCCCTACTTTCTTATCGTAGCCACCAAGTGGTGAGAAGTGGTGGAAGTGAGCAGGCAATCCTGTCTACCCAGTGGCGGTAGTACCCAGCAATCAGCGAGCCGTTAGGGCGTCAACTTCGATCTCGAATAGTAATTCATCGCGGCAAATATCGCCCACCAGGGTTACTACCGGCAGGTCCAGCCCATGGTTGGCACAGTAGTTGATAAAGGCCGCCGTATACTGCGAATACTTTACATAGGCAACGGCCCGGGTGACGTCAGCATAGCTCATATCGCGAGCAGCCAGAATAGCCTCCACAACCTCCATGGTGCAAGCAATCTGCCCCTCAACGTCATCTACATAAAGGGTATCACCCTCAGGACCAACACTGGCAGTTCCCGAGATGATGACCGCGCGCAGATCAGGACTTATCACTTCCACCGCTCGGCTGAATGAACTTCCATAGTCCGGCGCCGGACATTGCAGTGGTGAGGGAACGACTCCGATAGTGACACTATCGTCTGTCGGCTGGATAGCCAGGGCGTAGGCAATCAAGGCGGCGCCCGCCGGATTGCGGCCGGCCACACCGGTGCTGGCCGGAACCAGCGCGTCACAAATCCCCATCTCGCGGAAGAATTCTGTGCGTACCTGGTTGAACTCATCATACCAGTCCAGGATGTGGTCGTTGTGGAACCACGTTCTGACCAGGTCGGTTATGTCCATCCCCGCCAACTGGAGCCCAGCGGCTAACTTCTCAAAGACCTGGCGGGCTTGGCCCCCCTGAGTAGCGGCTAAGTCTGCCGGTCGCACATCGCCCAGAAAACAGCACTTCATAGAAGCATTTTCAAAGACCCGGCCTATGAGGTCTTCCTCAACATAGATCGTCTCCACCGGGATGCCGCAGACGGCCTGCATCTGTATACCAGCCAGCCCGTCAGAGACGCAGTTGCCACCCTCGATCCAGGTAATCGGCCAATCCACCGTACCGTAGGCTTCCTGCAAGGCGTTCATCATAGACGCCCACTCAGCTGACGAACCGAAGATGTTCATCCTTACCGGCTCAGCATTCTGCGCGACCAGTAGATCGGTCAACCGGTGAAGCACAGCCACGGGCGGCTCACCTTCGCCAGGACGAACCGTTACGTGTATATCAGTGCTTGCTGGTCGTGAGACGGTAATGACATCAAGCGCCGGGGACATCTGTTTGTGTATTGTTGCCCCCTGCTTTTTATTAGTCTGCGTCATAAAAGCATACTCCTCACCATAATATAATGGCAAAACTGTGAGACATAGTTCCCCATTGTATTAGCTTACCTATCACCGGTATACCCCGCCCCCGGTATACATTAGGACTGACAGCTCGGTAACGACCTTATGCATAACTATGCAGCCCAGAGAATATGCTGGCCAGGTTAACCCAGAGCAAGGTGGTCAGGATGAAGACCACCCCAGCAATTGCTATCAGAGCGTTGACTCTAATGTATTTATGTTTATACATACCCCGAAACTGCAAGTATGCCACATATACTAACCATGTGGCAAGTGCCCACAGCTCCTTAGGGTCCCAGTTCCAGTAGTTGCCCCACGCCTGTTTGCCCCAGTAAGCGCCCAGAATCAGTCCAACCGTCAGCCACGGAAAACCCCCGCACACCAGGCGGTAGGTAGCTTCCTCCCTGGATACTAAACCCGGCTGGCTGGCCGTATTTCCCCGCCAGAGCATCCCAGCCGCCGACACTGCCGCCTTAAGCATAATGACATATCCCAGCATATACGCAGCTACATGGGGAGCAAATAACCAAGTCTGAAGAGCCGGAGGTAGTTTATGCGGATCTTCGCGGAACACAAAGGCGACCGGAATCAACAGCCCTATCCCGATAATCATATCCACGACTTCGCCACCGACCTTCAAGTAGCGCCGACAGAACACTGACAGCGGAAACATCAGCATTGCCAGGCAGAGGAACACTTCGAATAGATTCTGAAGGGGAACGTGGCCCACCTGCCACCAGCGAAGCAAAAACGAGGTCATCGCAACCATAAACCCCAGAGCATAAAGCCGTAGACTAAGGCGCTCCCGCTTGCTGGTAGCGGCGACCACAGCACACAAATAAGCGGCCATGGTGGCGTAGATAAGAATTCCCTGGACAGTAAATTTAATCGCCATCAGTCGCGCCTCTCCCTTATCCGTTGCCATACCCCACGCAGCCAGAAGTGGAATATGCTACCCGCCCCAACTAACACAAATCCTAAATAGACCAGGTTCAATCCTGAATCACTCACCACTGACAAGATGGTATAGCGGCCCTGGGCCCTATCATAGTCATACTGATAGAAATGATAGCCGCCATAGTGCAGTGGCTTATTCACTTTAATGACGCCCCTGGCTACCTCCTGTCCCTTCTCCAGAACGGTCACTTGGCTGTTGAAGGCGCGGATCTGCCGGCCTGCGTTCAGATTGCCAGTGTCCTTATTAGTCTCGGCGTCCGACTTTTCGGGGGTTGGATAGTATTGCACCCAGAACTTTTCCAGCCTTAGTTGAAAGTCAAGTTGCTGGGGTTCTGCGACAAACTGCTGATTTATAACCGTGTTGGTGGCTTGTCCCTGGGGAATGAGCATATAGCCCTTGGGAATTCTGTGTCGGTCCAGCAAGTTAGCCTGGATACGGTGGCCCAGCGGTGATCCCCACATTCCGCCGACCAGAATTAGCAGGCAACCCAAATGCATGGCCAACCAGCCGAAGTGCTGAAGCCCGCCTCTAAACAAAAACAACCGCTGGACCAGCAAAGAAACCAGCAGGATGCCCCCTGCCATTAAGGGCACAGATTCGAACATTGTTGACGCTCGCGCAGCGCCCAGGAATGCCCCATAGATCGACAGCGCGACCGCTACCCCGATCGCGCCCATAGTCAACCATTGTAGAGTCTGATGTTCCCGGCTGGTGTTGTCCAATGCCATTCTTTAGGCGAACTGCGCTTGGTTCCAGGCGAGGTGACCAGCGCAACTTATCGGTGGTACACACAGGCAAAACTGGCCATCATGGCTGCTACCGCTACTCAGACACTTCAACATCTGGCACTTGCGGCCGCTGGGTAACGCCGGCCAGAATACTGTCCCCGTCCATAGGCAATCTGTCTTTCAAGAATTCGGGAACATTATAGCACATCATAGTATTTCCCCGCGTCGGCAACTCCACCGGGGGTGACGCATGACCGTTCTCGTCAATTTCTGTCAAGTACAGCCGGGCGAAAATCCCGTCATCGCGTTTGCTGGCGAACACCAGCCAACGGCTGTTGGCGGACCAACTGTGATGCGAATCCATCGCATAGCCACAATTGCACTCCAGCTCTCTGGGCATTGCCCCTTTCTGGGTAGAGACAATCCAGAGCCTTGCCGTCGGATTGACCAATGAGGATTTATTAGCCTTGTTGAACGCCATCCACTTGCCGTCGGGACTGAAGCGAGGGAAGTAGTTGCTCTTCCCATCGTGGGCGGCGCTCGGTTACCGGCTGTTTCTCATCCGCGACGCGACACTGGGAGTGGAGAGTCCCGACACTTTTGACGAACGCATCGCCACCCGGTGGGCGATCAGATACTTCGAGGCCCATTACGGTGACAGCATCACGCTGGCTGATTTTGTGAAGGCATGTGAGGAATTGCGATGACATCACGGGAAAGGGTTCTGGCGGCCCTACGCCGAGAATAGACGGCGCCGGACCACAGCAGCTTGTGTCGATTCCGCAGTCGGCTGGGACCGGATAAGTTCCAGCAGATATTTAATGAGATCATCACCCAGGCCCGCGATGCGGGGTTAGTGCACGACCGTTTGCGCATCATTGATGCTACTCACCTCCAAGCGAAAGCAGACCTCTTTCGCCTGCCGCCCGCCCCGCCAGGGACACCGTCGTCCGAGGCCTCGGACTCGCCTGACCCCGATATCCGTTTCGGGCGCAAGAGCGAAAAGAAGAGCTTCTGCGGCGATAAAGAGCATATGGCCATTGACGCTGATACTGAGCTGATCACGACGGTAGCCGTTACCCTGGACAACGTTGCCGATAGCCAGATGTTGGGACCGTTGATAGACCCCCCACGCCCGGGAGGTGACGGCGGACAAGGGCTACGATACCAACGCCAACCATCAACAACTCAAAGACAATGGCCAGCGCTCCAGCATAGTTGTGAAGAACAATCGCACCAATCCCGAAATCATCGGCCAGGCCAATCCGACAAGCCAACGCGAGCGGCCCAACATCGAACGCAAGTTCGCCGAGCAGAAAAAGTATCACGGACTGGGGAAGGTGCGCTACTGGGGCCTGGCCAGGGTGGGACTTCCTCCGGCATATCTCCACCATATCACCAAGCCTACCAAGGCAATAGCTATGCAGGCGGCGGCCGCGCGGAAACTCATCAAGGTATTGGCTGCCATAGAGTCCCTCCGGGCCTGCAGCCGCCAGACGCGCCGGACTCTACTCCAGGCACTGTAGACCATCAAGCCCACGAGGACAACGTATACCCCTGCCGTCTGGTCAGCTACAAACTCTAGGGCAACAGCATGGGAAGCCCCGGAAGGGGAGCCCAGCATTCCCGCCACTAGTTCCTGAAAGCGGGCAAAGAGGAAGAAAAACCATAGGCTAAGCAAGATATCGCTGGGCAGCAGATAAAAGAAGCCGACTCCAGCCAAGGAAAACTACATTACCGTATATCCCACACTCGTCCACGGCTGAGCCGTAAATATACGGTTCAGGCCGTACTGCACGGGAATATCCGGTATCTGAGGCCAAATGGCGTGCAAACCATTGATGCCGAAATACACCACCGGCAGGGCAAATCCTATCCACATCAGTTTGTTACGCAGGAAAGCACCGCCCTGCTGCTCGGAGATCATCTCCAGCGGCAGCTTCACCAGCGGACAGGAAAGACGTTCGTCATCGGCCCACAGGCGATGGAGGACCGCCGCCAGCAGGGCAACTCGGTGCCATCGACTATCAGTACACCATCGTCTTGGCCAAGACTTTCGGCTACCATCCGCAGATGCTGTGCCCGGATCAGCCCATCGTCCCAAGCGCCTTCGCCAATAAACCGCTGCCAATCACCAACGCTGCCGCCGTCCAGCGCCAATGCCATAGCCTCAACATTCTTCTTTATGGTGAGGCAACAACAATCCCTGCAGGTACCGCAAACCCCAATGCGCTTGCTCTTTGCGAAAGAACAGGTCGGCAAACTGTCCGTGGTAGCTGACCAATTCGTCCGTTGATTTCTCTACATCCTGCTCGCACAACTCGAATACCGGTGGCTCCTTTGCCGGTCGGCTGGGCGTGTGCAGGTTCTCGCCACCCTCGCCACAGCCCTCGAGCCTTCCCCTAAGGCAGCTCCCCTTACCCTCACTGAACTTCCTTGACGCCACAAGGTCAATAGTTATCGGAACTGAGCAACAACTGTCTATCACTCACAGTGACAAAGTCACCGTCATCGCAGAAATACTGATTAAGGATTACCGGACTTTGTGTGGCTTACCGAACAGCATCGGACTCAACGGCTGCGACCGCACCTACAGAGTCGAATAAAATGGCAAGAGATAGCTTGGGAATCAGGCTAGTCATGACGGCCGGCAGCCAGGTGCTGGAGTAGGTCGGCTGGCGCATATTAAGACCGAAGAACCAGTCCCTGCTGTGGCCTGACTGTAATCGGAGATCATCCCATCATGGCTGAGCGTGGCCCAGAGAGAGAACTGCATTTGCTGGCAGTAGAACCCACAAAGGCAAGCCCGCCGTCATGCCCGATTTGTTGGAGTGTCTCGCTGCGCCGTTACCCGTTGGCGAATACCTTGCGGGCTCGGTTAGTGTTGGGCAACTCGATCATCTTGTTGGTTAGCGTACTTTCAATGCCGGCAAATCCGATCTCATTAACCGCAACCCAGGCGTCATTGGTGCAATGTGGCAGTGGGCCACCATCAAGATAATCGGCTATCTGATCGTAGGCAATCTGGAACACGCTGGCATTGGCCGGCATGTTGTGCTGGGATAGGTCAATGGGGTGGCCCTCTTTATCGTACGCCGCCGGTGGGATGTACATACCCGCCTGCACTCTGCCTTCAGTACCAAACACATCTACATAAAAGCTTCCGTGCTCGCCCTCATTACCTACGTGAACGCCCGTGACGCCGTTGGAGAATTCGATGATCATGCCCTCGATGTTCGGTTCGGGTTCATACCCCTGGGGAGCATCGCCTTTCACTCTGCCGCGTCCAAAAACAGTTTCTGGGCAGTAACCTGCAAACTGGCATATTAAGTCAGTAACGTGACTAACGAACGAAAGAAAAGCTCCGCTGCCATAACCGACGACGGTTTTCACTTCGCCGATGAGGCCATTATGCACCAGCTCTTGGAGCTGCAGTATATGGGGACACCAGTGGCGCGAGTACGAGACGGTTATTGAGATATTATTGGCTTTGGCAGCGGTCATCATTGTGTCCATCTCTTCCAACGAACAGGTCGGCGGCTTCTCTAAGAAAATGACTTTAGGGCGCGCCTGGATGACCTCCATCGTCACTGCAAAGTGCGCCGGACCTCGCACGCAGACCGCAACGATGTCTATCTGCTCGCTCTCCAGCAACGCCGTAGACGTGCCATAATACCGTATGTCGGGAAAAACTTTTCCCCATACAGTTCGGAATTCATCTCGCGCTGGCCCCGCTATGTCCGTAACCGCAACCAACTCGACATTATTACTATATCGTAGGCCGCCCACGTGACAGTATGGTGCCTCTTCTTCGGGCGTACTGTATTGGGCAGCGATATGCCCTAGTCCGATGACTCCTACTTGATACATGTTAGCTTTCCTCTTTGGTTTGGTTCTCAGAAACCTGGCCTGTGGCTGCCCATTCACAGCCGCGCATCAACGCTTGCTGGAAGCTCTTATTCTCAAACGTGATCATAGTGGAATGTTTCTGCTCTGGATTGTCACCCGGCCATACATGCCCTAAAACATGGTGATATATGCGGCCCTGGCCGTAGCGTGTTGCCACCATCACGGGTTCATCTCTGCCCATGCCGCCGGTGGCCGGATCGGAGTAAGCTGTAGCCAGGACTTGGTAGGGAACATTATGCATATGAACCAACCGGTGATACAGCTCATCCCATAGGGAGAAGTCAGACAGCCTCTGGGTAGTCGGGTGGTTATGGTCCACAATGGTGACCTTGAATTCATGGAATTCACCGTGTCCCGTCCCTTCGCGCCACAGCAGCCCCACCATCTTCTCGAACTCAGTCCAGCCCGGAAAAGCATTGTCAGCCGCATGAAGGATGACCAGTCCCACCCCGCCGGCGACAGCCGCCGCGAAGTTCGCCTGGGCTAATTCACTCCACTCCGGCCCGTTATAATCCATAAAAAACAGGTCATAGTCGGCCATCGCGGCGGCATCTTCAAGTGCGGCTGACGGCATCTCGGTCAGGGTCACCGAAAACTTGCCGCTATGCTCCAGCAAATCTTTGCAAAACGGCGCGGATCTTTGCCAATCGTGATTGTTCGCTCCGGTAAGGAGCAGAACCCTGATTTTTGCCACAGTGTCTCTCTTTCTTTGCACTATTATATCCTCCCGAGATTCCCATACTGAACTAACCTGTACTGGTTACTACTCACCTTCTGCTACTGTATAGAGACTGTTGCAAAAGTGTATTTATATTATAGCAAAGGGGGGCTTGCTGTCAAGGGGGTGGTGTGATAGAATCAAAGGTAGTAGTTGAACCATTGTTCTGTAGCAATGGTGAGGCAGTTTATGCAAGGTAAACGCAACAACCAAAGCAGCTTTTTCGGCGTGATCTACGATGAGTTGGTCCCGGCTGACCATCTACTGCGCAAACTGGCGGCAGCGGTCAAAGCGTCCTTAGCAGCTACTTGACGAGGGGAGGAATCAGCAAGAAGTCACTGGTTGGACCACATGCGCAGAGAG
>SDBU01000273.1_pt1 | contig 73648 bp, 93 predicted proteins | sample 2277071 | NCBI WGS metagenome assembly SDBU01 (sample SAMN10397929, study PRJNA504765) | marine sediment metagenome | isolation source: marine sediment core GS08_GC12, 126 cmbsf | place: Arctic Ocean: Gakkel Ridge, Loki's castle | collected 2008 | reverse complement strand
GCTACATTTTCAACTGGATCAAAAAATGCTTGTGAAGGTCTGTTTAAGACCGCACCCGGTTCAGGAAAACCAGTAACTCCAAAACTGGCTAGAAAATCAAATACGTAACCGTTAAGATGGAATCCAAAATATAAGTCAAAGATTATTCCCAAAATTATACCAATGACACAACCAGGAATCATTGCCTTGGATAATTTTACCATTTGTCTTTTTTTCAATATCATTAATCCAAAACTCCGCAGTTGTTTTGGCATTATGTTTAGATTGCGCTTTCCTTTCTCAACACGTCTGATAACCCATAAACAAACAAGAAGTATTACTAGACAGTAACCAACATCACCAATCATTAATCCATAAAATACAGGGAAAATAAAAGCGAAGATCATAGTAGGATCAAATTCTTTGCTTTGTGGCAGAGAGTAGAATCTTATGAAAGCCTCAAACAATCTGAACCCTTTTGGGTTGCTTTGTAAGGTGGGAGGTTTCTCCTCTGTTTCTAATTCGTAAATGGTTGTACCGAGAGTATGTTTTTGTAAGGTTGTTTCAATTTGGTCAAGTTTGGGTTTTGGAACCCAACCCTCTAATGCAAAGGCATCATTAGTAACACCTAGATTAGAAATAACTTCAAGTTTTTTGTTCTCAATTGCTAATTGTTCTTCAAGCTCTCTTAAAGTTGCGTAATGCTGTTCTGAAATTTTAGTTAGTTCTTCATTGATTTGTTTAAGTTTTTGTTTAAGGTTTTCAAGATGACTTTTTTGTTTTGTTATTATGTCAGTTGGTTTTCCATCAAGATTGGGAACTGCTTCTATTTTGACATCATGTGTTTGAATAATATTGGCAAAAGCATCAGATGGAAAACTTGGAAAAACAACAAGTACAAGATGTGTTACATCTTTTTCTGGTTTTGAATAAAGAAAAATGTCTTGCTTATACTCTCGAAGAACCTTGTTAAATTCTTCAAATTTTTTTGATGGAATTCTACCAAAAAAAGAATTTGCAGATGATAATTGAAGAATTTTTAAATCTTCAGGAAAAAAGACAAATTCTTCTAGTAATTTGATATTATTCTCAGCGTCTTTAATTTCTGTGAGTACTGATTCTCTTTCTTTTTCAAGAGTAGAAACTCTATCATCAATATCAACTGAAGTGGCAGTTTGTAACAGTTCTTCAGTTGAAGTAAAATGTTTACGTTCTGTTACTGGAATTGCAGGAAGAGTTGTTAATAATGCCTTGACTCGTAGAAGTTGATCTGAAACTTGGCTTGTTAATTCACCATCACGCTCATTTCTAAGAAGCGTGGAAACATCTTTTGATAACGGTTCTAGTTGTAAAATTTCAAGATCGTGTAGTATGGATACTGTGGGTTGTCTAAATTTTCTTAAACCTAGAATAGCTACACGAACCATCGGTACGGGTTTTAAAACCATTATTCCATCCCTTTCAGCAAAATGTCGATGATTTCTTGGGTTTTTTGTGTAGTTACGTGTGAAGAAACATTTTCAGCTTTAGCCTTGGCATCTTGAATTACTTGCTCTGTTTCTGCGTTGGCCTTTTTTCTTGCTTCTTCTATACTAGAGTCAACAAGTTTTTCGCCTTCTGCTTTAGCATCAGCTATTGCTTTTTTCAAGTCAGCATCTAACTGACTAATTTTGTATTCGGTCTCTTTTCTATGATTTTCAATTTCTTTTTCAACTCCTTCCTCAACTTCCTTTATCTTCTTCAGAGAGCTGATGTATTGTTCTTGTGAAGTCGACATAATTACACACCAAGAAATTCTTTACTTAGATACAGAATGACAAAAATTGCTATGACGATGTTACCTGTCATAATTGCTCGTTTTATAAAGTAGAATTTTTTTTGTTGAGGATTTTTAAAATTACTTTGCAACTAATGCTGCCTCCTTTTTAGTTTGTTCTCTTTCACCCATCTTACGTTTTACAGTCTTTAACATGGTAAACGTATCACGTTCAATTTCGCCTAGTCTAAATAGGATGAATTTAACAGCTGCTTCTAATCTTGGAATGAAGACGTTTTCAATTGCGTTGGCCTTCCGTTTTGTCTTTTCAATTTCATAGAGAAGTTTTCGCAATGTTGTCTCTTTTTCTGCAACATCCAAGACAATTTTATGAACTTCTTGGAAAGCTTTGATAGCTTCACTGATAGAAACTGGAATTTCTAATAGATATTCGGTAAGTGCTTGTTCTCTTCTTCCTCCCTCCAATCTTGGAATTTTAACGCCCATGATATTCTTTGGTGTGATAAGTAATTTCTTCAGTTGTGGAATTTTCATTGCCTCGTTTTCCAATCTCATCTCACCGTCAAGCATTTCTGCCATTCGTATACTTTGGTAACCTTTGATAAGCTCAGAGTTTAATTCTCCTCGCAGTCTGGCTGATGACTTGCTGATGTTGAAAAATTCAAAGATCAATGCTTGACGTTTAAGCTTCAACAGCTTGAGTCCTTTTTGTGCAATTTTGATTCGTTTTTTTGCACGCAAGTATTCAAGACGTGTAGGACGAATATCGGAACTTATCGGCAGCCTTTATCACCTTACTCTGATTTTTTTATGTCACCGGTAATAGTCTTCTTTGCATATTTTGCAATAAATTCTGGTTTAATACGAGTTAGTTCTGTTTCTGAAAGACCACTTAATAGATCCCAACCAATTGAAAGCGTTTGTTCTATAGAACGATTCTCATCTAAGCCTTGGTTAACAAACTTTTGTTCAAAGTTGTTTGCAACACCAAGAAATTTTTTATCTAAATCACTTAGGGCGCCTTCACCCACTATAGCAGCTAATGATCTTGCGTCCTTACCTTGAGCATATGCAGAATAAAGTTGATCTGCAAGTTGTCTATGATCTTCTCGTGTTCGTCCTTGACCAATCCCCTGGTTCATTAAACGTGATAAACTTGTTAGGACGTCAACTGGAGGGTGAATATTTGCTCTATGTAATTCTCTGCTCATTACTATCTGACCTTCAGTAATGTAGCCTGTGAGATCAGGAATTGGATGTGTGATATCATCAGCAGGCATAGTAAGGATTGGTAATTGTGTCACTGAACCTTGTCTACCCTTAATTTTTCCCGCACGTTCATAAATTGAAGCCAAGTCCGTATAAAGATAACCAGGATAACCTCTTCTTCCAGGAACCTCTTCTCGTGCTGCAGCGATTTCTCTTAATGCTTCACAATAATTTGTCATGTCCGTCAAGATAACTAGAACGTGCATTCCACGTTCGTATGCAAGAAATTCCGCGGTAGTTAATGCAAGTCGAGGAGTAAGTATACGCTCCATAGAAGGATCAGAAGACAGGTTAAGGAACAAAGCGGTTCTTTCTAATGCTCCACTTTCTTCAAATTGTTTAATGAAATAGTTTGATTCCTCACTAGTAATTCCAATTGCTGCAAATACAACAGAAAAGCTTTCTTCAGTTCCAAGAACTTTTGCCTGTCTTGCGATTTGGGCTGCAAGCTGGTTATGTGGTAGCCCAGAGGCAGACATTATTGGTAGTTTTTGACCTCTTACCAACGTATTCATTCCATCAATATTTGATATTCCTGTTTGAATGAATTCTGATGGTTCTTCTCGAGAATATGGATTAATACCGGCACCTACGAGATCAAGCTTTTCTTTTGATACAATCTTTGGACCATTGTCTCTAGGATTTCCAAGTCCATCAAATACTCTTCCAAGCATTTCATCAGAAACTGCTAACGTAGCAGTTTCGCCAAGGAATTTTGTAGAAGTGCCAGTAGTATTCAAACCAAGTGTTGATCCAAATACTTGGACTACAGCTAATCCCTGACTGGTATCTAAAACTTGGCCCGGTAGTCTTTCTCCATCTGGTAATTTTATTTCTACCATTTCACCGTATGCTGCGTTATCTACTCCTTTGACAAATATTAGCGGTCCAGCAATCTTGTCAAGTGTTTTGAATGAAACATTAGACATTAGTTAGAAATCTCCTTTGAAAGAGTATCAAATTCTTGTTTCATCTTGGATTTAATGTCATTAACTAGCTGTTCCAGTTGATCCTCTTTTGTCCATTTCATTTTTGGTATCATTCCCCTTGATGTAAGTGAAGATACATTTGCAGCAATGATTCCTTTCTTTATTGCATCAGCTTCCAACCTACCAAATTCTAAAATGATTTGTAACATCTTGTATTGTTTCTGAATTGATGCGTAAGTATCAACTTCATCGAATGCACTTTGTTGTAGGTAATCTTCTCGAATAGAACGGGCAGTATCTAAAACACCTTTTTCTGGTTCGGGAAGTGCATCGTATCCGACTAACTGAACAATTTCTTGTAATTCTGATTCTTTCTGTAAAAGTTCTAACGCCTCTTTTCTAAGATCGATCCAGTCCTTAGAAACCTTAGATTTGTACCAATCTGCCAAATCGTCAACATACAAAGAATAGCTGGTCAGCCAGTTGATTGCTGGAAAGTGCCTCCTATTTGCTAAATTGGCATCTAGTGCCCAGAAAACACGAGTAACTCTTAATGTGTTCTGTGATACTGGTTCGGAAAAGTCTCCACCAGGTGGAGAAACAGCACCAATTAAGGAAAGAGAACCTTGGCGCTCTTCAGGAGAAATTATAATACTTTTTCCACTTCTTTCGTAAAATTCTGCTAGTCTTCTACCAAGATAAGCTGGATATCCTTCTTCACCAGGCATTTCTTCCAATCTTCCTGAAATTTCTCTTAATGCTTCTGCCCATCTTGAAGTACTATCTGCCATAAGTGCAACACCATATCCCATGTCACGATAATATTCACCCATTGTAATTCCGGTATAGATACTTGCTTCTCGTGCAGCTACTGGCATGTTTGAAGTATTAGCAACGAGAATAGTTCGTTCCATTAGAGGTCGTTTTGATTTTGGATCTATTAGTTTAGGAAATGATGTAAGTACGTCACACATTTCATTTCCTCTTTCTCCACAACCAATATACACAATTATTTCACTGTCTGCCCACTTGGCAAGCTGTTGTTGAATTACTGTTTTTCCACTTCCAAAGGGGCCGGGAATTGCAGCAGTACCACCTTTTGCAATTGGAAAAAAGGTATCAAGAATTCGTTGACCTGTAAGTAATGGTTCTTCAGGTGGAAGCTTTCTCAGAACGGGTCTAGGTGTTCTAACGGTCCACCAACTAGACAAACCAATGTCAATTGTTTTACTATTCTTTACAGATGCAACATTATCATTAACAGTAAATTGTCCTTCTGAAATATCTATAAGTTCGCCAGAAACATTATGTGGAATCATAATTTTGTGTTTGATCAGTGGAGTCTCCTGAACCTCACCGATGATTTCACCGGGTGCAACCTGTTCACCTTTTTTCTTAACTGGAATGAAATCCCATTTTTTCTTTTGATCTAGTGCAGGAATCATTTTTCCTCTGCTGATAAAGTCTCCACTTTCTTCTCTTAAGACATCCAAAGGTCTTTGAATTCCATCAAAAATTGAGGTTAACAGTCCAGGACCAAGCTGCATAGAAAGTGGTCTGTTTGTATTTACTATTTTTTCTCCAGGCTTTAGACCTGTAGTATCCTCATAAACTTGAATCTGAGCAGTATTTCCTTCTAAACGAATGATCTCACCCACAAGGCCCATTTCACCAATACGAACAACATCAAACATTCGTGCGCCTTCTAGACCTTTAGCGGCAACAACAGGGCCCGAAATTCTAGTAACTAAAGCATCGGTCATACCGTCATCAACTTATCTCCATATTTATTCCAAGCACGCGCTTTGCCAAAGCTGCTATTGATTCTTCGTCTTCTGCAGTGGTTTCTTTTTGAGATGGCATAAATAATACCAATGGTTCAATCGATCCTTCAATTTCTGACAAAAATTTTTTAGAAAGTCGTGATCGCACCGAGTCACTTGCAATAATTAAACCAAATTTACCAGATGAATAGAGCTCTTGAATTTTTTTTCCCGCATCTTCATCACTAGCGATGAAGGTGTCATCTATTCCAATTAGACTATAACCTATTACAAGCTCACGATCACCTACGATCGCTAGTCTGCCAGAAGGTTCGATCTTTTCTTTTGATGTCAGTTCGCTCAAACTAGTAACATCTCCCTTATCTTATCTGGTGAAAAGTTGTATCGTTTTCCATATGCGATTCTTTTTAGATTTTCATGTTCATATTCAGCATTGATAGTGAAATAGAAAATTGTTCCAATAGATAGTGCAATGTTTTTCAATTTCTTTACATAGTTGTTATTGATGAATTGTGTGATAGCTATCTCAAAATCAATCAAATTTTTTGAAGTCTTGAATTGTTCCAGTACATCGCCAAGTTTGTAATAAGAATCAATTTTTGATATAATTTCAGTAACATCTTTAACTTCATAAATATCAGTCAAATCCTTTGTAGGTATTCTTCCACCTTCAACAAGATGGTCAGCAATAAGTTCCTTGTTGACATCGGATTCTTTTCCTTTTAGGAGAGTTAGAATGTTTTTTTTATCTATCTCAGCACGAGTTAATTCTCTAATAATGCCTTCATCACCTTGAAAGAACTTTAATGATTCAAGTAACTTTTGATAATACGATGCATGCATTGCAGACATCATTGGTCCAAGATCACCTGTCTTTTGAAATTCATCTAGGTACTTCATCAATTCCACACCATATCCATACTTTGCAAGTTTGTTAACAACACCCTCAACTCCTGATTCGGAAAGAATGATCTTGATCTCATCGTGTGAAATGTTACCGGCTGCAATTCCTGCTGGTATATTTCTACTAGAGACTAGCATTGATTCAGTTTCTGTGATTGTTCTTCCCATCATTTTAGAAGAAAGAATTAATTCAATGTTGTAAAGGTCCCACTTTGACAAATAAGCTCTGACAGCATTTTTGCCACTAAAAGGTGCAGACTCTAAAATGATTTTGTTAATCATAACTAGATGACGATTAAGTGCAACTTCTAAAAGTGATGGGCCTTGATAAACTGATGCTGCTTTTTTAATTTCTTCACCATACCAAGTTGATTCTAAAAGTTTGATCATATCATTTACATCATTTGCTTTTAATAGACTTTCCAAAAATTCTGGTTTAAGAAAACTTATTGATATTGATTGTAATCTGCCAAAAGAAGCTGAATATGGAGATGTTCCCATTACAAAATCTTCTCCAAAATTGCAGTCTTGATATCATCTTCGTGTGTTCGCAGTAATTCCTCAAATGTTAGATCAATCTCCTTGGTACCACTACTGTTTTCCGCGATAATACCTCCCAAGGTTTGAATTGAAGAACCAATGGTGATGCCCTTAGCTTTTAAAGTAGACTCGTCTTCTTTGCGACAATGTATTGTTATTTTATCATCAAAGGTTTTTTTTGTAGTGGATACCATTTTCTTTAAAACTTTCTTGTATTCAGGAGTTTTTGTATAGTTAGCAAGTTCTTGCTTTATCACATCAAACGTAGAATCGAGGTTTTTGTTGATTGCTTTGAATAAAATCTTCTTAGCCTCTAATTTGCTAGCCTCAACTATTCTAGATGCTTCTTTTTCAGATTTTGTTTTAGCTTCCTTAGAATAATGTTCTTGGAGTTCCTTTACGGCCGTGTTTTTTTTAGTTTCGATTTCTGATTTTTTATCATCAAACTCTTTGTCAATATCAGAAATGTCTTTTTTTTTTCTGTTCTCGATCTCATCTAAGAAGATGTCTATACTCAAGTTTCTCTCCCTAGAGTATATCGAGTAATAGAATAATTCCTAGAACGAAACCAATAATCCATAGTGTTTCTGGAATTACAAAGAAGAATAATACCTGTCCAAATTTTTCAGGTTTTTCTGCAATAATACCCATACCAGCTGCTCCAATTCCTTGTTGTGCACTACCAGTACCAATCAGTCCACCAGCAATTGCAATGGCAGCAGCTAAAGCCAAAATAGGTTTAGACAAGTCACCACCAGATGAACCTTCTGCTGCAAATGCAGGTAGTGGAGCAAATGTAAATACTAACAAAGATGCACCTAAAATTATACTAAAAATTGAAATTTGTTTCCGCGAAACCATCCGTTTGGGATCGTTTCTTGACACTATATTAATTATTGCCAAAGTACGAGATCAGTCAACTAAAAATTGATGTTTCTATCTGTGTTTGATCATTTCAAATAAGCTGCATGTTAGATTTTAATATGTCAAGAATTAGTTTGATTCAAACCTTGATTATGGGGCTTTTGTTTTTTTTTTTGAATTATTTAATTAAACAACAAAATTTTAGCTCGATTATTCTGTGGTTTAATTATTCTACAGGAAGTCCTAATCTATTTCCCCATTCTCCCCAAGAACCCAAATAAACACGAACCTTTTCAAAACCAATTTTTTTTAAAGTAACAAAGGTGTTTGCTGCTCTGTATGCTCCATGGCAATATGTTACAATTTCATCTCCTTTTGAAAATTGGTACAGTGAAGAAAGTTCTTCGTCATTTTTGAAAGTTCCATTATTTGTTAAATTCAGAATCCAATCGATATTAATTGAGCCTGGAATGTGACCTCGCTTTGCAGCACGGACTATCGTTCCGTCATATTCCTCCTTTGATCTTGCATCAACGATTTTTAATTTATCTAAATTATCTTTGATGTATTCAAATCCTGCTAACAGATCTTTGTTTACGGTCCCAGAAAATTTTGCTGGTTTGAATTCATTTGGCTTTGTCTCTATCGGAAGGTTTTCACCTTTCCATTTTGATAATCCGCCTTCCAACATGAAAACTTGAGGGTGTGAAAAATAAAGTAACTCCCAGACTCCTCTAGCTGCAAGCATTCCAGATACATCATCATAAAATACTACCTTTTTTTCATTGCTTAGACCAACCGATGAAAAAAGATCAACGGTTTGTGCATTGAAAGCCGCTATTCCTGCCTTGGAAGTATCTAGCCAATGAAATGCAAAAAGATCCAAGTTTACTGCTCCAGGAATATGCCCTGCGGAGTATTCCCTGAAGGACCTAGCGTCAATCAATACAAGGTTAGGGTCACTTAGGATTTGCTCTAGTTCTTTTGTATGAATAATCACGAATCAGGTATTGAAAATGATATGTAAATTCATTTGTTTTTTGAAATTAAAAAAAATAAAAAAGAAAGGAAGGGATTCTATTCGTTTACGTATGATCTTTCACCGTGTTGTGCGAGATCGAGACCTATCTCCTCTTCTTTTGGAGTGACTCTGATTCCGCCAGGCCAGACTGCATCCATTATCTTGAGCATTATGATTGTCATACCAAAGGCATATGCAATTGTCATCATTGCTCCTACAATGTTGATTGCTTGTTGTTCCATACCTTCTGGTGTTCCAGTCCATGCCCCGATACCATCACCAGTATCCCAAACATGTGGACTAGCTAGTGTACCAGTTAGAATTGCACCTGTGAAACCACCAATTCCATGTACTCCCCATACATCGAGTGCGTCGTCCCATTTTCGTGCATTCTTGAATGCAACAGCACCATAACAAACGGTTCCAGCTGCAATACCAATGATTATTGACGCCATGGGTCCTACCCAACCAGATGCGGGTGTGATTGCTACCAATCCTGCAACAGCTCCTGTTGCAGCACCAACAATACTTGGTTTTCCGGTATAAGCCCACGACATGAGTAACCACGTTACGGAAGCAACACCTGTGGCAGTGTTTGTAACTACCCAAGCGCTGACTGTAATGCCGTCTACCATCACTTCACTACCTGCATTAAATCCAAACCAGCCGAACCAAAGAAGGGATGCACCAAGTATTACCATAGGTACATTGTGTGGTTCCATTGGAACCTTACCATATCCTAGTCGTCTGCCTAGAACTAACGCAGCTGCTAATGCAGAGAATCCTGAAGTAATGTGTACGACGGTACCACCAGCAAAGTCAAGACCAAAGCTTGGCGACAAGTCTGGATCAAAGTCCAAGTTTGCGATATAACCGCCACCCCATACCCAGTGGGCAATTGGATCATAAACCAAAGTTCCCCAGAGTAGGATGAAGATTACCAGAGCGCTGAACTTCATTCTGTCAATTAATCCACCAACAATTAGTGCTGGAGTGATAATTGCGAATGTTGCTTGGAACATTGCAAACATTTGATGTGGAACTGTTCCTGGCCATCCTACACTACATATCTCGTCTTCAGGGAAGACCTGCATTTGATATGCAGCAGACCAAGTATCAGTACATGGACCTACTTCACCAAGTGGTGCCCATGCAGAGACTTGGTTAAAGCCAACATAAGCTAATGAGCCCATGAACATGTTTGCTTCATTGTCAATAGGTCCAAATGATAGGGAGTAACCCCATGCTACCCATTGCCATGACATTAATCCGATTACGATGAAGACCATACCAACTGTACTAACTGCATTCTTTGATCGGGATAATCCGCCATAGAAGAATGCAACACCTGGCGTCATGATTAATACTAACGCAGATGCAGTGAGCATCCAAGCGGTATCTCCTGTATCAATTCTACAGGGCATCATGGTTCCATCATCATCAAACCAACATTCGTTAGGGTTTCCAGTGTAGATACCACTGGTTCCTAAAACATAACCATCCATACCGTCAGACACTTGCTGTGCAAATGCCTGTGACATAGTGCCGGTTGCCGTAATAGCGACTGCAACTACAAGTAAAAGTGCATACTTGCGGTTTCTAGAATTCATTGTTCTAAAATGACCTGAAGTAAGTCATATAAGCATTCAGGTGTTTAAAGCATCAAAAGTGTAAATTATTATATTTTAGTAATTTATGATACTAACATAGAATATGAAAATTATGTCATGTATTTTTGCGCCTGAAAAAAGCGTTGATAAAACCCAGAATGATAAAAAGTGTCAAAAATAAAATCAAATTCTCCCAAGTTGGCCATTTTTGATACATTCAAGACCAAAGGCAAGGTGCTCACTGGGGAAGCCTTACGACAACGTTCCATTATCATTGCATTAGCTACGGGGACTAATCCAACGGATAAGACGAGAACCTCGATTTCTCAGAAAATTGCTTCTCAAAGTGGAGTGGCTTGGAAAAATTTGTATTCTGGAGTTTTTCGAGATTTGGATGAAATTTTAATTCCGCTAGGATTGGTTGGGGAGGAAGGTAGATTGCCATTAAAGCGAGGGCCAAAAGCACTTCAAGAAAAAGGAGTTCCTTACTACAAGCTGACACAGAGTGGACTGTTAGTTTCATTGTCTCTTAATGAGATAAAAGATAGAAAAGAAATCTTGGAACGTTTTTTTTCAAATTCAAGCAAAGATGAAAATGAGTTTCATGATATAATATCGAGACTAACAAAAATTGCTCCTAAATTTACTTTTTCACTTTTTGAAAAGTATGTCAAGGCTTATTGTGAAGGAAAACTAAAACTGCTGCCCCTCAAATTTCAAAATTTAAAGAATATCTCTGATGAAAGCCTAATTATTCAAAAAGAGTTTTTTGAAGGCATTACAAATTTGTCAAAGTCTGACGGAGAAAAAATTCTCAATTTCTTGAACCGTATTTGTTGATCTAATTCTTGAAAAAACTCAATTTCCTGAAAAACAGCAATCTTAAAAAACCCATATTGTGATGAATTTTGCTAATCTTTATGTAGAACAATAAGGGCTAGAATTAAATTTTTGAAAAAAGTTATAACAGCCTCATATTTCCGTCTATGCATGACAAAATTAGTGTGTCAAGATTATGGTTTTGAATGTGATTTTGTGGCTGAAGGAGACGATATTGCAAAGGTAATAGAGGAATATGGAAAACATTCCTGTGATGAACATGGAATAGATTATTCCAAAGAGGCTTTGATGCAATTTATCATAAGAAAAGGATGAAAAATTGACTTGGTGATTTGATATGAATTTGTTAAGGAAGATTTTTGTTTTTAGGGGAATTAACAAAGTGATTTATCGTGCTTGGTGATAGAGACTATAGACAACTCATAAAAAATGCCATAGATTCAATTGGTCGCGAAATTCAACCAAAAATAGATCCTAACGACATTAAAACAATTCATCTTCATGAAGTTGTTCAATGTTTAAGACGTTCATATTTTGATAGAGTTGAACCTAAAGATGTTGAAAGACGAGGCTTTAATGATTTAGTGAGTGGATTGCTTCGAAATATGAAGTATGGTTCTAAATCTGGGGAATTTAAAATGGAGGATATTGATCTCAGTGGACAAGCCGACATGATTGTTGATGATGCAGTGATAATTTTTCGTTCTGCAGATGGACTGCCTGAAAATCCAATAGCAAGAGATTTGTTGTACTTGAATGCATGTTTGTGGATCTTTGATAAGATGGATGGTATACTCATTTACATAACTGGTGATAGACAAGAAGCCTCATTTACAGTTTCTAGAAATAAAAAAATGTTTGAGGAAGTAGCTAGACGCATTCGAATTTTTAATGATCTTCTTAAAGAAAAAAAGGTACCAATTTTAGAACCATCAGATGAATGTTCAAATTGTCAATATTATGAAAAATGTTACCTTCCACAAAAAACTTCAGAATCTATATCATTGAGACAGCTAGTTGGATTTAACAAGTAATAGAAAAATATTGTAAAGGAATAATCCTTTAACTAATCTAGTGGTTCTTTGTGTCCTTTACCACGTAGTGCAAAGCACACAATTGCGAGCGCAATTCCAACACCTATTGCTGAGCCAAATGCTGCTACACTTGCTTCTGCCATCGAAGGATGCAAGTTGGATTGTCATTTATAACTTTGTCAAATCGCTTTTTATAAAAACAAATAATCATAATATTGGATTTTTATGATACAATGTCTAGATGCCTATTATTTTGTAAATTCGAAGGTAACTTGATTTTCTCCTCCCCTCGTCATTGAACTCAGATTAAAAAATGCCTCACCTTTGACAGTCCATTCTGGAGTGTTATTCATTAATGCCGACCAAAATTCTGGAGTATTTCCAGTATTTTTAATGGTAATTTTTTCAGACAAGAATGTAGGCGCATCATTCAAAATTGTAAAATAATTTGAGGTGGCAATAAAACCTTCTGGTCTATCACCTATTTCTCCAGCATCTACTCGAAGATCTTGTTCAAAAAGTTCGTATGTGATAAATTGTAAAATAACTGACTTGTTGTTTGGATTTGTAACTTTAAATTTAATTTCTAGTGTTACAGCTCTTTCTGTAACCTCTAAAATAGAGAGGTCATCAAGTTCAATTTCAATTGGTAAGATTTGTGCTTCAGTATCTAGTTTGGAAAAAATGCCTTCCTCTAAGATATCATTTATTAGTGATTGGCCAGAAAGAGCGACAATTCCCACAACACCAACAAATGCTGCCACTGTGATGCCCACAATAATTTTAGGATTCATATTCATTTTTTGTTTGCATATATCTTAAATGTTGAGATAATTATTATACTGATTCATATTGATTGTATTAATGCAGTATTTTCAGGCTGTACAGATAGGAAAGCAGAGAGCGGCAAAATCACAAATGAAACTCTTCGATTTTGCTGGTTTTGCAATGCTAACAATAACTACAAAAAAAGATGGAGACAAGTTCGTACCTGTTGGGGAAGAAGATCTTACAGCAGTGATTCAAACTCCTGATGGATTTGTTACAATTTTAGTTGATACAGAGGGTTATACTAAAGCCCAATCAAAGGCTTTGGAAAAAGATGAAGCTATCAAAATTTTCCTCAAGGCAAGAGAGTCGGGTATACCAGGATTTAAGGGAGAATATGTTGAGATATGGTCCCAAAGATATCCTATAATTCAAGGTGAATCTAACGTCGAGTAGAAATTTTTTTAATTAAAAAATTATTTCGGTGCCAACAGAGCCACCTTTGATTGCTTTTTCTAAGATCTTTAGATCCGCTTTTAGAATACGAGTTTTAATTTTAGAACGCTCAATTATTTTCAATGCTAGAATATCCATTAGATCATAACCTCCAGCCACAGAATCTTCGCGAATTAGCATTTTACGGAGGGTTTTCAATTCAATTCGTCTGAATTTTTTTGCCTTTTTGTATTTATTGGGATCTAAATCATAAACACCATCAACATCTGTTGCATTCAAAAATTGAGTTGCCTCAACCTTTTCAGCGATTAATGCAGCAGTGCCATTTGTGCTGTGTCCCGGATGCAATCCTCCAACAATAACAATTAAACCACTATCTACAGCGTAACGAATTTCTTGTAAGGTTGTTGGGGGATGAGGATAGGCTTTATGTTTTAAAGCAAAAATCAAGAGTTTTGCATTAAGGCGAGAAACTTCAATTCCTAGTTCATCCAAACTAGATTCGTCTGCGCCTGAAGATCTGGCATGATTAATGTAGTGTCTAGCAATGTTACCGCCCCCGGTCACTACTACCGGCTGACAAATTTTGCTAATCTTAACTAGAAATCTAGCATAGTCCTTCAAGATTTTGACGTTGTCCACACTAAATATTCTACCAGAAAGTTTGATGACAATTCGTTTTTTCATTATTTTAAACCACCAAGAATTAATTTGGCTACAATTTCAACTTTTTTTCTATTCTGCTTTGAAGTGTAAACTCTGAGTATATTCATGAATCCTGACATTTGAGAAACAAGTGGAATTTTTGAAATTGGAATTACTTTAGCAGTGACCTTGTTAACATCTCTTGTAACTAAGATGATTGATTGAGATTCTTTTTTTGAGGGAGTCAGGGGGATTGATGAAGTAATCGAACTATCAATAAAGATGTCATTTTCATTAACTTTTGATTTTTTTGAGATGGTTTCTCTTAATTGATTTGTTTTTATTTTACTTAGTTTGGTTTTATTTGTTAGAATTCTTTCAAAGACACATTTTAAGAGTCGACGGTTTTGATAGTCTTCAGCAATTTTTTTTGCTCTCTTTAATTCGGTTGTATCAGTAGATAGAGAAAGTAATTTGAATAAGACAGACTCGTCAGTGAGTTCTAGATAATTATCCAAATTTAATGAAGTTAAACCTAATTCCTCATCAGCCAATCTTATTGATTCCAGTAACATTACCTCTGCAGAACGAACAGTTTTGTGGAAATATACTGCTTTGAACATTTGATGTCGGGAATACATCATTGATTCAAAGGAATACAATGCAGATCTTTCAAGTGCCAGTTTTTTTTGATGTACTTCAAGTGATTGAGTTATTCGCTTATGATCAATTTTTGCATGTTCAACTCCAGTATAATAGCCATCACGAAGTAAATAATCCATAATATCAGCACTTAACGCTCCAGAAATTATTTCGTTCATGAACTGAAGTTTTGAATCACCAAAAGCAAGTTTTGTTATTAATTTTTTGTCAAATCCTCCCTTTGATAACGTGTCACCAATACTAGTCTGTAAAATAATTTTTTTACCAATTGATTCATGTGAAATTTTCTTTTTTTGTTGTGATACTTCATCAAATAGATGAGAAAAGGGCCCATGACCTATATCATGTAGAAGTGCGCCTAAGCGAAGATTTTCGATGTCATCAGATTTTAGAATTCCTTTTTCTTGAAGTGCTTGCCCTGCCTGTGCTGCAATGTGCATTACACCAAGTGAATGTTCAAATCTTGTGTGTTGTGCTCCGGGATATGTCAAATGTGCACCAGAAAGTTGTCTAATTCTTCTTAATCTTTGAAAGACTGGATTATCGATTATTTTTAGTTCTAAATCATTAACTCGGATGAAATCATGAATTGGATCTATGATATCTAAGTAAGTCTTTTTCATATCCCAATTTTTTTTGCAAATACTTTTAGGATTTCTTGATGGACTTGAATTTTTGAACCTGATGCATTAATTATTTTCCAATGTTTTTTTCTAGCTAACAGTCTATAAGCTCTAGAAATTTTTTTTGAAAATTCTCGGTTTTTTTCAAATTCATCTCGCTTTGTTTTTTTGCGACTGAATGCTTCTTTTTGAGATACATCAAGTACAATTACTAAATCATCTTTTGGTAAACCTTCATCTAGATTTTCTAGCCAAGCTAAATTCATTCCATTTGCCAGACCATAGACAAGATTTGATTGGTAGTATCTATTCATTATCAAAACGGAATTTTTTGATATTGCATCTTTGATGTCTTTGACCTTTTCCCATCTATTTGCGGCTAAAAGGCAATGAACTACTTGGACTGGTAGTTTTCTTTTGCCATTTAGATATTTTTTGATCTCTTTTCCTATAGGTGTTGAGTAATCTGGGAAACTAAAGACCTTGGTCTTGATTTTTCGTTTTCGTAATGCATTAACTAAAAGTTGGGATTGTGTCTTTTTTCCAGCTTGATCTCCACCCTCAATTACAATAATCATGAATTGTGTTCACAGTTAATTTGATTAATTAAATATCTATCAAAATTTATAACTAAAAACAGTCTTCTTTACAAAATGGGCTTAGTATCTTATATGGCAAAAGAGATGGTTAGAGAAATTGGGAATAAATCACGTGAGTTCTATGAATTTGTACTTCCTCCAATAGACATGTTTGAAGAAAATGATAACCTTATTGTAAAAATAGATATTCCTGGATTTGATAAGAACGACATAAAATTAACAATTCAAAGAAACATACTTTCAATCAATGCTGAAAAAAAGGATGACAAGTCTCTTAAAGGGACTATAGTTTGTAAACAAAGACCCAGCATCATTGATAAAAAAATTAGGCTTCCAATAACAGTGAAAGAAGGGGAAGAGAAAGTTAATTCTGCTAAATATTCACAAGGAGTTTTAACAATAACAATACCTACTGGAAATAATTCGAAAAAAATTCCTATTGAATAACTAATTATCGTTTTCTAAAAATAGCAAAAATACCCATTACCGCTAAGGAACCTATCATTCCAGCTAACCCTACAAATTCATTTGTAGAATACAAAATAGCCGATCCGATAAAAATTGCAGAGGAGAGAATACTACCTGAGAGGAAAGTATTAGATTTTGGTTTTGTGTTTAACAATTGAAGTGATCTGTTGTCGTCAATGAATTTTTTTAACTCTGGTGCAATTGAGATGGTAGCATCAATTGATTTTACAAATTTGTCAAATGAATATTTAATTTCTTCAATATATGCATCTCTAATCAGATTTTCTTCTTCGAGAATATTTTTTAAAACTTTAACAAATTTAAAATCAACTTTGTGCGTATGGTAAATTCCTTCAATAATTGATGCCATTCGTATATACAATGCTAGATGTTTTGGTAACACGAACGGAAAATGGCTCATTGTTTTATTGGCCATCTCCATAAAGTTTTTGACTTCTATCTCATCTGGTTTTTTTCCATGCAGTGCTCTAATGGTTAATTCTATTGCTTTCTCTATCACAGAACGATTAAATTCTGGCATAAGCATCCCAAGATCGTTCATTGCGTTTACTGTTCGTGGAGGATCTTTTTCTATTAATGCAAGATACAAACGTATTATCTGCATTCTTGTTTTATTATCTAGTCTTCCTACCATCCCGAAGTCATATAAGATTAATTTTCCATCGTCGGTGACGGATATGTTACCAGGATGTGGATCTGCATGGAATATAGAATGACGGAGTAGCATGGTGAAAAAAACCTTATGTACATCAATTACTAACTTTTGTCTATCAATTTTCTTCCTATCTAAGGCTTCGACATTTGTGACCTTTATTCCTGGAATGTAATCTAATGTAAGCACATTTTCTGTTGAATAGTCATCATAAACAGATGGTATTATTACGTTATCATAGCTCTCCATATTTTTCTTGATTGATTTTAGGTTGGAAGATTCTGTTTTGTAATTTAGTTCTTCATGAATTGTTTCAATAAATTGCGCAAGCATTGCACGAGCTGAAAAAGCTAAGTTAGGATCAACAAATTTCATTGCTACTGGCAAGATTTTCTTTAGAACTTTGAGATCTTGTTCAACAATTTTTTCTATGCCAGGTCGTTTTATTTTTATAATGACATCTTGTCCATGTATTTTTGCTCGATAAACTTGACCTAATGAGGCACCAGATAATGGCTGTTGATCGATGGCTTCAAATTTTTTATCTAGTGTTCCTAATTCTTTTTCAACAATTGGTTTTACTTGATCAAAAGGAGCTGCAGGAACCTCATCTTGTAGTTTTGAAAGCTCTTCCAAGTATGGTTGAGGTAAAATGTCAGCTCTTGAAGAAAGCCATTGACCTAGCTTGATGTAGACAGGTCCCAAAGAGATAAAGGTATTAAGAACTCTCTTTGCGTTTTTCCTGTATTTTTCCACATCAATGTTCTTGCCCTTTTGTTTGACCCAGTCTCTTCTATCTTTCCGTAATGCAAAAATTGAAGGAAGAAGTTTAACAAGAACTTTTAAAATTCGAAATGTGCTTATTACAAATCACCTTTTGTGATTTTTTATCATTTTTGTAATAGAATAACCTAGGTATCCAAAAGCAAGTGATGCAAGTATTCCTGAAAGTGTAGAAATTTTCATTGACTTAAAGTTCTTAAAGACAGTTGTTCCAACTTTAGCGCCACCAAAGGCTGCACATAACAACCCAATTAGCACCTCAGGTGTATCAAAAACCAGATGGCCAAGAGGATCTCTTTGTGGGTCAACTTTATCCATATGTACTAGAAATTTATCGTCATATTCACGTATGTGCAACTTGCCATACCGATATTGTTTTTTTGCACCATTTTTTTGCCCGAGATAAGTAACTTTTGCCTTATTTGGCATAAATTCTCGTAACTCCTTTGGGACTTCAATCTCATCCCATGACATGATCCGAAATTTTCAGCATTAAATATAATCTTAGCTAGTTTGAGTTGCTTTTTGCTTTCGTTTTTTAATTTGTAAATATGCAAATATTCCTATACCAGCTACTATTGGTAAAATTATCAATTGTGAAGAATCAAGATCAGATTTTTGGCTTTTTGATGGATCATTTATGAAAATTGTTGCGTCGTGAATAATGAACTTCTCATCACGAAGCGAGTCTTTATACCGTACAGTAATTCGTATATCATGTTCACCATATTTTGTTTCACCGTCAAATTCTAATTGCACATTAAATGGTACGGGAGAATCGGTGTCTATTTCGTCAATAAATTGGGTTGATGGTATAATATTAGAATCCCCCATTGGTTCTAGTGTGACAAATCCAAATAAAGCGTCCTCGTTTCCTTCGTTAATTATTTCACCAATTACAGTTGGTTTTCCCGATAAATCAATAACTCTTACATCATAAATTTTTGCATCGATTAATCCTTTGATATAGAAATCGACAATTCGAGAAATTGTATGTCGATCACCATGCGCATTAAAATAAGTCAACTCCATTGGAACACGTAGTGTTTCACCTTTTAGTGATTCGGGGATGTAGACATCAGCCTCTAGATATTTTGCAGATCCAGGATTAATGTGACCAATGTCCCAGTTTGTATGTAATATGACAACCTTTTCAATATTTGTAACTGATGTGGTAGTAGATGAAATTGCCGTTGCAGTATTTGTTGCAACAATGTCTACACCAGAAATAGGAGCTGTTCCATCATTTGATACTTCGATTACAATATGATTTGTTTGTAAAGAAGTCAAAAATGGATCAAGTGCACGCATGTTAATGATACTATCACCAGTTACTTTGAAATTAAAATCAAAAAATGCATTTCTGACTCCAGATTCTCTTAATCTAGAATAGTCAACCTTAGCTGAGCCCGGATATTGTTTAATTTCAAGATCATCACCAATATTGACAAAAAATGTCAGGGTAAAGGTATCACCAGCAAGTGAACTAGAATCGCTGTCAGCCAGAATTAAAGAACCAACTCCGTCTGCTGAACTAAAACCAAATGGCAATGAAAGTTGCCCTCTAATTCCTGTGATATCTTGTGTTCCTACGTTCGCAAATACTACAGTAAATGGTACATTTCTATCACCCGGATCTACTTCCATTTTTTCATCGGGTATACCAAAAAATGCATCAAGATATTTTACATCACCAAATTTTCGTTCAAATGGAGAATCTCCAGAACTGACTTGAGCAAACACATCTAGAATGAATAATTGTGAAATTACTAGTACGACAATTAGTGCAAATAATGAAAATTTAATCATGTTATGACCTCCATTGGCTTTGGTTCCTCACTATCAATTGCACGACCATCTATGATCGTGATTACTCGATCTACATCACCAAATTGTTCTCTTTCGTGTGTAACTACGATGAATGTTTGATTTAGTTTTCTAGCCATAGATTTCATAAGTTGTATTATGGTTTTGGCAGTGACAGAATCTAGATTTCCAGTTGGTTCATCAGTTAGAACAATAGATGGATTATTTATCAAACCTCTTGCGATTGCCGCTCTTTGAGCTTGACCTCCAGAAATTTTATTTGCACGCTTGTTTAGTTGATCCTGAAGCCCTACAGATCCTAATAGCTCCTTCGCATCAGACTCTGCTCCGTTTTGCGTTCTCTGTATATTTCGAGGAAGCACTACGTTCTCTAAAACAGTTAGATCTGCTAGAAGATTTGAAAATTGAAAAACAAATCCAAGTTTATCATTTCTAAATGAAGAAATTTCATCGTCATTGAGTTTTGAGGTATCAATTCCATCAATGAAGACTTTACCACTAGTTGGTCGATCTAGCAAACCAATCATATTCAATAGAGTGGATTTACCAGAACCTGAGCTCCCAACAACTAAAATAAATTCGCCTTTGTTAATACTGAAAGAAACATCACGTAAAGCTTTGACCTCGGTTTCACCTCCACCATAAGTTTTGTTTAGATTTTTGATTTCAAGGACTTTATCAGACAGTTCTCATCGCCTCCACAGGTTGAAGTTTTGTAGCTCTGTAGGCTGGATATATTGAAGCAGTGATTGCTAACCCAAATGACATAAAAGCAGTCTGAATAATTTTGGGCCAATTATAGGTTACTTCTAATGGAATACCCCCCTCCCATGCCATTTTGGTTTCTTTAGCAAAGAATGTATATCCTAAACCCGCGGCAGTTCCAACGCTTGCGCCAACAACACCAATTATCATTCCCTGTAACAAAAATAAAATCAGAATATCTTTTCTCTTTGCTCCAATTGAGCGCATTATTCCAATTTCTCTAGTTTTACTTGAAACAAGCATCATCTGAATTGTTACAATTGCAAAAGAAGAAGACATCATTCCGAAATATCCAATCATGTTGATCATTCCAATACCCGATCTAAAACCACGTAACGTTGTTTCCGCAGATTCCTCTATAGTTTCAGCTTCAAAATCATCATTTGGAAATGATGCTAGAAAGAAATTTTTTACTTCTAATGCTTTTGTCCGATCATTTAATTTCACTAGAAATGAGCTAGACTTACCATCTCGATCAAGCATATCCCTTAAAGTATCAATATGTATCAATACACTGTTATCAAATCCTTGACCTCCAGATGAGGTGGAAATGCCACTTATGATGAATTGTTTTGTTTGATCTTGGCCCCAACGATCAACAACTTTTAGTTTTACACGCTCTCCTGGTTGAAGATCTCCTAATTCTCGTGCAATCCATGAACCTAGTACAATTGAATTTCTTGAAAAAACGTACTGACCATCAGAAATAGTTTCATGAGCTGCAGATGTTCGAATGTCTCGTAATGGATCAATACCCAAAACCGAAACTTTAGTCTCTTCAAACCTCTCACCGTATTTTGTTGCGTTGATAGAAGCTATCGACGACAGCCGCGGCGTTACTGCCTCTACATAGGGTATTCTTTCAAACCAGTTTACTAACGATAAATCAGATTTGTCAATGAAATCTTCTTCGTCAGTGATGTAAACATCGCCAAATCTATAATCAGACATGTCTCGAATAATTGCATCATAAAGACCTTGGAAAATTACAAAATTAACGTGAATTACCAAAATTCCAATTGAAACCGCCAAAACTGCTCCAATCAAACTTCCCTTTTTGTTTGATAGCATTCTTTTCGCTAAATGCAGCCTGTAATCCATAGATTAGAATCGAAAAGTCTGATATTTAATATATTTGGCATCTAATACTAATATTTACGACATTTTTATTAACAATAAGTTTTGTATATCCAATTGAAACAGAAAAAGGTGATAAATTGGACAAAATTGACATGCAAATTCTAACCAATCTACTGAACAACTGCAGAGAATCTGATCGACAAATTGGAATTAATGTTGGAATTTCAGGAGGAGCCGTAAAATCCAGAATCAACAAGATGCTCAAAAGTGAAGTCATTAGATTTTTCACATTAAAGATTGAGCCACCAGCTTTGGGTTATGGAGTTATTTACTTTGTAGTAACAGGTGAGGATCTCGATGAAGTTTTACAGCAAGTGAAATTAATTGGTGAGCCATTTTTTGTTGTTCCATGTGTTGGTGGAATAACTGTTTGTAGTATTGTCATAAAAGAAAATGTACAACAGAAATTAGAGCTTGCAAAAAATCTTATGAAGAATGTTCGAGTCCTATCAATATTTGAAGCTAAAAGTGCTGGCACTAGTCCTAATTTAACAAAAACTGATTTACAAATTATTAATGAACTAACAAAAGATCCACGACAAAAAATTGAAGAACTAGCAAAAAAATCTAGTCTATCTACAAAAACTGTGACACGATCATTAGACAAATTACAAGCTGATGAGGCGATACAATTTACATTAGTGTATGAGCCGACAAAGATTGAAGGATATATTCCATATGGTATTCTGACATGGATTGATGGAAATCTAAAACAAATACTTGATGTTTTGGAAAATAAGTTTTCTGAACATTTTTTACAAAAACCGTTTCTTGCAAAAAACCAAATTGTTCTATTCATGTATAGTGATAATATTTACAAATTAGATCAATTAACACTGCAGGTTAGAAAAATTTCAGGAATTCGTTCTGCAGATTTATTCATACCAAGAAAGATTGAATTGCCTCAAGAGTGGATCAAAGATGCTATTGCTGAAGCTAAAAAATCACCTAAACTTCATTTAATGTATCAAGTGAATTAAATGAAGAAAAAGAAAATCTATCAAGGTAGAATAATGGGACTTAGTGTTTATGATTTAACTATTCATGGAAGAAAAATCAAACGTGTAATACTAGAACATCCTGGTGCTGCCGCAATGCTAGCAATTGATAAAGATCAAAAGGTCCTAATGGTAAAACAGCACCGTTTTCCACATGGTTATCAACTTGAGATTCCTGCAGGTACACTAGAAAAAGGGGAACGCGTAAAAACGTGTGCAATTCGTGAACTTCAAGAAGAAACGGGTTACAAGGCGAAAAAAATGGTGCATTTTCTTACGTATTTGCCTTCTGTGGGATATAGTGCCGAGAAAATTCATTGTTTTCTTGCTACAGGGCTAGAAAAGGTATCGGCACAACAGCTAGATACGGATGAAATAATGTCAGTTGTAAAGATTGATCTTAAACGAGTAATCAAAATGATAAAGGTTGGAAAAATTAAAGATTCTAAAACAATTTGTGCTGTTCTAACGTATGCAGCTAAGAAGAAACTTTACTAGAATTATTGGGAATAAATTGGTTTTACTAAATCTACTACATCGTCCCATGATTTTGCAATTCTTTCGAACTTGTAAATAAGATCTAGGTAACCAATTGGAATTTGCTTCTTTTCTTCTAATGAAGTTCTAAATTTTGTTATTTTTTCTTGATATTTTCTATGTTGGGCTATAGCTTGGATGGCTAAAGTCCTATCATTTTTTGTAAATGCATCAATTGATATCACTGCAATTGGTGCAAATTCCTTTACCAATTCATGTAGCTGTTTTAGATCATTCTTTGACAGAGTAGTATTTGCAATAGAATTTCCTAATTCTGCAATAGTATCACCAGCAATTTCGAGTATATTTGCAGCAATTCTATAGTCAAGAATATCTATATTTTCAAGACTCAAAGCTCCAGCTAGTCTAACATCTATCATTGTACTTCGAATTAATCTAACAAGAAGGAAATACTGTCTGTTCACCTCAACATCTCTATTTGATAGTGTTAAGAGATTGGATTTATCATCTGAAATTAATCCTGAAACTACATCATTGTACATTCCAAGTGCAAGTGCACTAATTCGTTTTAGAATTTTATCTGGCTGTAGAGTTGTTGCATCCAACAAAAACTGCATGTTTACATTAGATGCATCTTCATCAATGATTTCCATTCCTACTAACCTTCGCGTGGAATTACGAATTTTTTCCCTATCTTCTATTGGAATTGATTTTTTTCCTTGTATTCTGATGATGTCGTACCCCAGAAGATAAGCTCCTGTGATATCTGCAACAATGTTTTCATCCTTTGGTAGTGGGTATGAGATTATGACATCCTTTGATGGTCTGTTTTCCTTGGTTACTGAAATGGAAAGACTGTCCTGTCCAGTTTCTAGTTCTACTTCGGATTTTTTGTCAAGCTTATTGGCATCAACCCACTCTTTGGGTAAAGAGACTAGAATGGTGCTTCCAATCTTTTGCAGGCGTCGAATGAATTTAGTCAATTTATATCAATTTAATTTATTTAAGCCATATTCTTATATTTTTGGAAAATTTAAATTTAAATCAATGAGAGGTGTGGCGTTTTGTCCTGCACATGTTACAGGTTTTTTCAAGGCTGACGTGGAACAACAGAAACCTGAACTAATGGGTTCGCTTGGTGCTGGATTTTCGATTAAGGATGGTGTTACAACAACTGTTTCTATGGAGAATAGTAACAAAAATGATTTTCAAATTAAAGTTTTTGGCTATGAAACAGATAACACTGACGTTTCGGAATATGTTATCAAAGAATTTTTTAAGTTAACTGAACAGAATTATTCTGTTCTAGTTCACCATGATGTTGCAGTTCCAATTGGATATGGACTTGGATGTAGTGGAGCTGTTGCATTATCGTTAGCATTTGCATTAGATCAAGCACTTAGAACAAAATTATCTAAAGAGGAGGTTGGAAAAATTGCTCATACCGCTGAAGTTTCTTGTAAAACTGGTCTAGGTGATGTCATTAGTGCATTCCATGGTGGATTTGAAATCAGAACAAAGCCTGGTGCCCCTGGAGTTGGGTCTCTGGAAAAGATTGAAGCTCATTCCAAAGTCGCTATAGTGTGTTTTTCACCGGTATCTACAAAAAAGTTCCTTGATGAGAATTTAGCCATAATTAATGGTCTTGGTGGAAAGATGGTAGATAGACTAATTCAAACTAAAGACTATAATGAATTTCAGGACATGTCTGTAGAATTTGCGAAATATGTTAGAGTTATGACACCAAAAATGGATTCTGTGATATCTGAACTAGATTCCATTGGTGTGAAAAGTGGTGTCGCATTATTTGGTGAAACGGTTTTTACTCTTGTTCCGGAACAAAAGGAAGCTCAAGTGTTGGAAATTCTCAAGGGATATGACAACAACATTCTAATTCAATCTGAAATTGATAACGTCGGCGCGCGACTTCAATAAACCGATCTAAAGATTCTATCATGGTATTAATACCCAAAAATCATCCGCATGCAAAGTCTTTGTTCATACGAGAGAAACTTGTTGATGGTTTCGATGATGGAATAGTAGCGAAAGAAGGGCTGTTAGCTCACGGAAGAGGTGAAGCGTTTGATTATCTACTTGGTGAAAAAACTACTCCCACTGCGAAAAATGCGATTAAAGCTGCCTCTGCAGCCTTGCTTTTGGCTAAAAATTCTGTGATTTCTGTGAATGGGAATATTGCAGCTTTGTCTGCTAAGGAAATTGTTAAGCTTTCTAGAATTGTTAACGCAAAGATCGAGGTTAATCTGTTCTACACTAATGACACTAGGAAGAGAAACATCGTTAAGCTATTGAAAAAGAACGGTGCGAAGGAAGTCCTAGGATTAGATCGCAAATCACAGAAACGTATTCCAAAACTTGATTCTGCACGAAGAGTTGTAGATAAAAATGGAATTTTTTCAGCTGATGTCGTTCTGGTTCCAATAGAAGATGGAGATCGTACTATTGCCCTCAAAAAATTTGGAAAAAAAGTAATCACATTTGATTTGAATCCACTCTCCAGAACAGCTCTAACAGCTCACATCACTATTGTGGATAATGCTACACGAGGAATGAGTGAGCTGGTGTTATGTTGTTCCAGATTATCATCAAAGAATGAAACCGTTCTGAAAAAAATTCTTCGTGGGTTTGACAACAAAAATAATCTTCGAACGAACATTCTCGAAATTAAAAAGAATCTCTCTAGGAGGGCCTCTCATGTCTAGAACTGTAAAAGATATTGTTGATATGAAGAAGGCTGGAAAGAAAATTTCTGTTCTAACTAGCTATGATTATGCGTTAGCATCACTTTGTGACAAAGCTGGTGTTGACATACTTCTAGTCGGAGACAGTGCAGGAATGGTTATTCTTGGATACGAGAATACTATACCAGTTACTATGGAGCAGATGGAAATCTTTGTTGGAGCTGTATCACGTGCGAAACAAAATGCATTGGTCGTTGGGGATTTACCGTTCATGTCATACCAGGCTAGTATATCTGATGCAATTTCAAACTCTGGTAGACTGATCAAGGCTGGAGCTGATACTGTAAAACTAGAAGGTGGTTCTGTCATGGCAGATACGATATCTGCAATAGTAGGGACTGGAATTCCTGTGATGGGACACATCGGTTTTCAGCCTCAAACTACTGCTCTATCGCAAGGCTACAAAGTACAAGGAAGGACGTTCGAGGCTGCGAAACAGCTAATCGAGGATGCTAAAGCATTGGAAGGGGCTGGTGCGTTTAGCATTGCTCTAGAGATGGTAAGTCATGAAGTTTCAAAAATAATTTCTGAAAGTATTGATATCCCGACTATCGGTATTGGTTCGGGTTTACACTGTGATGGACAGGTTCTTGTTATACATGATATACTTGGATTGTATGAAAAGCTGAAACCAAAGTTTGCGAAACAATATCTCTCACTGTCTAATGATGTGATTCAAGCTGTTTCGAAATTCAAGAGTGATGTAGAATCAGGATCGTTTCCAGCTGAAGAAAATTGGTTTTCAATGGAGAAAGAGGAATATGAAAAGCTCAAAAAAGCGTTCTAGAAAACATCCTTCTTTGGATATAGTTGGGAGCTATGGTTCTGAATTATCTGGGAAAAGAATTGTTCTTTGTGTAGCTGGAAGTGTTGCAGTGTACAAGGCGATCGAACTAGCTAGATTATTGATGCGACATGGCAGTGATGTTGTTTGTGTAGTTAGTAATGCGGCAACTCAACTAGTGAAACCGGATTATTTCAAGTGGGCCACAGGAAATCATGTCATAACTAAACTGACTGGTGATCTGGAGCACATTGATGTTGCAGATTACAAGCGATCTGATTTGATTATTGTATATCCTGGGACGGCTAACACTCTGGGTAAATTAGCTAATGGTATAGATGATACTCCTGTTAGTACAGTTCTAACGGTTGGATTTGGTTCTGGAATACCAATAGTTATGGCACTTGCGATGCACGAATCCATGTATCACAACAAAGCTGTGAAAAAAAATATTGATTTCCTTAAGAATAAGATTGATTTTGTTTCGCCAAATATGGTAGAGGGAAAAGCTAAAGCTGCAGAACCTGAAGATGTTTTGGAGTTTGTGTTGAAAAAGTTTGGATATTCATCTACTCTACATAAAAAAAGAATTCTAATGACTGCTGGTCCTACTGTGGAATATATCGATCCAGTACGAGTGATTACAAATCTCAGTACGGGTAAAACAGGCGTGTTTTTAGCCTCGGAATTGGTATCTGCTGGGGCTAAAGTTACTCTGGTGTATGGTCCTGGAACAGCCACTCCGCCAAAGGGTGCTAAAGTCATTCCAGTTAGAACTGCAAAGGAAATGTTTAATGCAGTAAAAAATGAAATGAAAAAGAAGTTTGATGTTGTAATACTAGCAGCTGCAGTTTCAGATTATACTGTAGAAAAAATTTCTAAAACAAAAATTAAAAGCTCAAAGAAAAGGTTGGTAGTTAGACTAAAACAAGCTCCAAAAATGATTAATCAAATAAAAAAAATTCAGAAAAATGTCTTTCTTGTTGGGTTTAAAGCGGAAACTAATCTTTCTAGAAAAGCTTTGGAGGATATAGCTAAGAAAAAAATGAAAGAGTCCAAAGCTGATTTAATGATTGCAAACGATATTGGTAGTACTAGATACAAGAAAAATCCAAATTACAATAAAATTCTTTTGGTAAACTCTGGAAAAGCTATTTCATCTGGATGGAAAAGAAAAGAAAAGCTTGCTAAAATCATTAGAAAAGAGATTGAAAAGAGAATTTGAGTAAAATTTGCTCATTGAGTAATTAATTTTTGAGTAGATCCGTAATATTTCTAATTCAAAATTCATACTCATGAAACAAAAATGCAAAAAGTGTGGCAAGAAATACGATAATAGCATAAGCAAGTTTTGCTCACTGGATTGTGCCTATTCCTATTCAGAATTAGATTTAGAAGATTATCTACTTCTTAGAGCAGCATAAGCTCTTTTGTAAATTTGTGCATTGGAATGGCTTTCGTTCCAACCATTAACGAATCTTCAATTCTTACACCAAAATTTTTTGGAATGTAAATCCCTGGTTCCACTGTTATTGCCATGTTCTTTTCTAATTTCGTTTTACTAAGCTGAGAAATGTTTGGCAACTCATGTACTTCAAGTCCAATTCCATGCCCAGTGGAATGAATAAAGTATTTACCAAATTTTTTTTTCTTGATGAAATCTCTACATGAATCATCAACAGACTTGCAGCTAGCTTTTGGTTTTACAGCTCGTAACCCAAGCTTTTGTGATTTTTTAACAATTTCATACACATCTTTAGCTTTAGAAGAAACCTTTCCCAAACCAAAGGTTCTGGTTGCATCAGAAACATAGCCCTTGTATCGTAGAGTAATATCTACAACAATCATATCCCCATTTGCGAACTTTCTGTCAGTGACTTGTGCGTGTGGAAGTGCTCCATTCTGGCCACCAGCGATGATCAACGGGTTCAGCGTTCCTCGATATCCAGTATCAAACATGCCTTGTTCCATCCCATAAGACATCAAAATCGCTTGAAGTTCAGACTCTTTCTGGCCTTTTTTGATCATTCCGGCACAAATTCCAAACATTTCATCAATTATTTTTGAAGCTTTTTTCAGAATTGCAATCTCGGATGAATCCTTAATCATCCTAGAATTGTAGAATGGTTCCGTAGAATGTTTAATGGAACGAACAGATTTCTTCAATGACGTCAGTGTATCATAGTTACTACAATCGATACAAACTCGTTTTTTCTTAATTTTAGAAACCAAACTAGACACCAATGCAGTTCCGCGTTCAGTAGACATTACGTCACAGTTCTTTGATTCGGTTCTAGCTCTTCCAACCTCCAGTGCAGGAGCAATGATAGTACATCCATTCTTGTCCAAAATGCTGATCGCCTCCCCCCAGAATCCGGTCATATAGAATAGGTTTTCAGGCTCAAATGCAACCAAAGTATCGCAGTTCAGCTTTTGAGCGTGTTTCAGGAGTATGGATCGCCTATTTTTCACACAAAAAATTTCTTTTTTCGAAATTTATGTTTGCTGCAAAGTTTGTATACCGGATCTCAGGGTTTGATTTGATGTCTGAAAAAAAGAAGGTTGTTGCATTGCTCTCTGGTGGACTAGACAGTCAGCTTGCTGTAAAAATGATGCAAAAGCAAGGCTTTGATGTACATGCAATAGCACTACGAACACCATTTTGTGATTTTGATTGTGGTAAGGGTTGTGGTTTTGATATTGTAAACAGAGCAGAGGCACTAAACGTTCCACTAAAGACAGTTTTTCTGGGTAAAGAGTATATAGAAATGTTAAAGCACCCAAAGTACGGACGTGGTGCTGGATTTAATCCATGTGTAGATTGCAGAGCAATGATGTTTGATGCTGCAAAAAAACACATGGAAGAGATTGGTGCAGAGTTTATAATTTCAGGTGAAGTTCTAGGACAAAGACCAATGAGTCAACATGGTCCTGCACTGAGAACAATTGAAAAGGAATCTGGTTTGAAAGGAAAAATTGTAAGACCGTTATCAGCAGCTTTACTTCCAAAGACAGATCCAGAAAAAAATGGTCTGATTCAAAGAAAGGATCTTGGAATGATCAAAGGTCGTTCAAGAAAGATTCAACTACAGATGGCAAAAGAATTTGGCATACAAAACCCACCAAATGCAGGTGGCGGATGTCTACTAACTGACAAGGCATTTGGAAAAAGAGCTTTTGATCTGTTCAATCACACCGAAACACCAACCTTCAATGATATTGATTTGTTAAAGGTTGGACGGCACTTCAGATTAGACGAACACACAAAGCTAGTTGTTGGAAGAGGTAAAGAAGAAAACGCAAACATTTCTCTACTCGCTCTACCTGATGACATAAAATTAGAAGCTAAAGATGTAATGGGGCCAACTGCTCTCTTACGTGGAAAGACGGCAGATCAACACAAAGAACTTGCAGCTTCTATCACACTACGATACTCCGACGCACCAAAGGATTCTACACACATTGTTATTCTAAAGAAGGATACGCGCAAGGAAGAGATTGAGGCTAATCATGCTCAAGAGGAATCGTACCTAAATTTCAGAATCTAGCCTCAAAAGTTGTCTGTATTTTTTGATACAAAGAAGCCTTTTTGAATAAGAAGATCGCTTCATCAGCTGTATGCAAAAACAAGAAAACACCACCTATCTGAAGGCAATAACCATCAGAGACCCTAGTGATCTTCATTCCATAAAGGAAGATATCAAAAAGAACATGATCTTGATTCTTAGGGTTACACCACTGGCGCAAAAGGATGTAGAACAACTAAGAAAAGTTGTTGAAGAACTTTACACCATTGCAAAAAATGCTGATGCAGACATTGCTAGACTAGGTGAAGAAAGGATAATTGTTGCACCTTCTAATGTAAAAATCTGGAAACCCGAATACGATCTAAAATAATTTTATAGCTTCCTGTATTTGTGGATAATGAGATGGAACTCTGAACATTCTTCTAATGGATGTTGCAAGGTTCTCCGACTTTCTTCTTTCGCCATGGTTCACAAGGACACGACGTAGTTTTGGTCTAAGTCTGTGCACAAATGAAATCAGTTGGTTATAGTCACTGTGTCCGCTGAATCCATCAAGTTTTTCAATTCCACAATTAATGTTGACTACCTCAACCTTACCTTCTCTTCCCAACATGGAAACTTGACGAGCCCCATCAAGAACTCTTCTTCCAAGGGTTCCGTTCACTTGATATGATACAAATAGAATCTTGTTCGTTTTGTCAGGAGCTATATTCTTAAAGTATTCCAGTACTGGACCGCCCTCTAACATTCCTGATGTTGCTAGAATAATACAAGGAGTGTTTTCACGAAGTGGTTCGTCTCTAGCATCTTGATGTGCTACGTTGGTAAAGTATTCAGAATCAAATGGATTGTCATCCGTTTCTAAAATTTTCTGACGAAGTTCTCTTGCCAGATATTCTGGATATGCTTCGTGAATTGATGATGCCTCGGAGATCATTCCTTCTGTAAATACTGGCGCTTCAACCATTTCCCCAGATTTCATGTAATGATCGATAACCATCATTATTTCTTGGGCACGGCCGACTGCAGGAATTGGAATCAAGACCTTTCCATCGTCTGCAAGTGTATTATTTACGGCATTAATGAAGGAGGACTCTACTTCCTGTCTAGAAGGCTGAATGTCCTCTTTTGCGCCATATGTACTCTCAATTAGTAAGGTTTCAACTCTTGGGAAGTTCCAGCTTGCAGCTTCGAATAGAATGCTTTTTCCATACTTGATGTCACCTGAATAAACAAAGTTGTGATCACCATTCCCTATATGGAAATGACAAAGAGCAGAACCAAGAATGTGTCCTGCGTTAGCTAGAACGAGTTTAATGTCAGGAGAGATGTCTGTAACAGTTCCATAGGGAAGAGTTATTACTTGTTTCATTATTTGCTTGACATCTCTTTCAGAATAGATTGGAGTCCTTCCTTGTGCAGATGCAACCTTAATTGCATCAAGTTGAATCAAGTTCATCATCGGCAGAGTTGGTTCGGTACAATAGATTGGGCCTTTGTAACCATACTTGCACAGAACTGGCAAAAACCCAGTATGATCAAGATGTGCATGGCCAATCACTACCGCATCAAGATCATCAAGTGTAAAACCTGGCCAATCCAATCTTGGATATGATTCCGATGGGTTGCGAGCTCCGGGGTTTATACCACAGTCGATCAAAATCTTGCTCTCTCCTGTTGTTAACAACATACAGGAACGGCCAACTTGACCAAATCCTCCTAGTGTCAATAAAGAAACTTCGGATTTTTGTGCTAGTTTAGGCCTAAAGATCTCATCTCCGATCTGTCTTAGCTGTTTACTCCTTTCTGCTGAAGAAATTTTGAGATTATAGTTGATCATTTGAATCGTACTAGATGGGTTTGTGGTTGACTTTCTTATTCTTAATTTCCATCCAGTCTTTTCTGTAACTTCGACATGATTGAATTCTTGTGCATTTCTTTGAAGTAGCCACGGTCTCTTTGCTTCAACAGAAACTTCGCCAGTAGCAGTATCAAAGAATGTACTTTGTAGATTTGCGTCCTTTGGAATCATTTGAGTAAGAATTTGTCTTGCGTCTTCTTCTGACTTTCTAATTGATTCGTCGGTCCTAACTACAATTCTTTTTTTAATTACGTTAACAAGATTAGAAATTATTTCATTGTTCTCCATCAGATAACGAGGAGACGTAGTATACAATGCAATTCGTGGTCCTTCGTATTCTATCTTAGTAACACTTGCCTCTTTGGGAATACTTTCCAGTATGATTGTCATTATGTTTTGACTCTGAGGTAATTCTTTCTGTTGCTGTTTTCTTTGCATTAAATCACTATAGCGTAATAATCGCTTTCTTTTGTTCCTTGGTCAAGAGCCGGAATCCATTTTTATCAATTATTGATACGTTGATTCCATCTCCTGTACCAATATTTCTTGTAATAGCTGCTTTTACTGCACGGAGAGCTATTACTTTTGCTTCCTCCACTGTGAGTTCTTCACGAAATTCTTCTTCTAACAAACCATATGCCACTGGAGAGCCACTACCAGTTGTAACATAGATTTTTTCTTCTACTGAACCAAACATATCAATGTTGAATAATGCTGGTCCATCATTATCATAACCACCAACAAGAATGTCTGCAATAAATGGATAACCCCTATTCTGGTGAAAGATTAGTGATGTTAGTCTTGTTAATGATTTAATTGGAATTGGTTCTTGTTTTTGAATTCGGTGAATGTTAGCATGATAACGTAAAATGTCTGTGATGTTTTGTGCATCAGCTACACCACCAGCCATCGTCATACCAACATGATCATCAATCTTTTGAATTTTCATAGTATTGTTATTAGCAATGAAATAACCAGCGCTAGCTCTCATGTCTGCACATAAAACAACTCCATCTTTGGCTTTGAGGCCCACCGTAGTCGTTCCACGTAGTATCTTTTCTTCAACATTATTTGACAAAAATTACACCTATAGAGATATTGTAAAATACGTGACACCCTTTTAAATAACTTTTTGTTCCTGTGAAATCATAAATAATGACAAAAAATCAAGATCGCATGCTATCGCACACAATGGAATTACCGAGGCTAATTGTAATTGGACAAAAAAATATTGGTGATATTGGAAAGTTTCTCACTGATTTAGCTAAACCAAAAAAAGTTTCTTTGATTTCAGGAGTGAATGTAAGAAAAAAAGTTCAGAAAAAAATCGATAACGCATTAAAATCAAAAAAAATTCGATTTGTATGGCATTCAGTGTTTGATAATGAAATAAAGTCGTTCAATGAATTAGAACGTATTGTCAAGAAGGACAAAAGCGATTTAATCGCAGGAATCGGTGGTGGCAGAGCAGTTGATGCTGGCAAGATGATTGCATTCAACTTGTCAAAACCTTTTGCCAGCATTCCAACTGCTGCATCGCATGATGGAATAGCAAGTCCTTTTGTTTCTATAAAGAGTGATAAGCCTCACTCTATCGTTGCTTCTGCACCCCTAGGTGTCTTTGTTGATATTGATATAATCAAAACTGCTCCCAAGAAACTTCTTGCAAGTGGTTGTGGGGATTTGATTGCAAACATTATTGCAGTAAGGGATTGGGAGTTAGGCAGAGACAAAACTGGAGAATATTATGGAAGATATGCTGCTAGCTTGGCTTTACTTAGTGCAAAGGTTATAATAGAAAATTCCAGAACATTTGCAAAAAAAGGCCTCAATCCCAGATTTATTGTTGAGGCTTTGATTAGTGCTGGAGTGGCATCATGCATAGCTGGAAGCAGTAGACCATGTTCAGGTGCGGAACATCTTTTTTCACACGCACTTGACAAATTAGCCCCTGATGTTGGACTGCACGGAGAGAAATGTGGTATAGGATCTATAATGATGGCAAAACTTCAAGGGCAAGATTGGAAAAAAATTCAAAGTACATTAAAAAATGTAGGTGCACCAACGATGGCAAAACAAATTGGATTAAAACCTGATCTAGTTGTTAAAGCACTAACAATTGCTCAGGACTTGAGACCAGAGCGATACACGATTCTAAAAGAAATTAAAATGACTAGTAAAAAAGCACGTGATTTAGCAAAAAGTACTAAAGTAATTTAGTTAAGCAGTTTTTTGTTCTACTGGTTTTTCTTCTTTTTTAGTTTCAGTTTTTGTTTGTTCTTTTGGTTTTTCTTTCTGTTTATTCAGATGAGTTTCAATATAGTTCACTTTTTCTAGGTTCTGAATAAATTTGAAGAGGTCCATTTGAATAAAATGTTTCATTGCTTGAAGGCCATCTGCGCGGAAAATTTCTTCTGGAACGGTAATATCAACAGAATTACCGCTCTTTTTGAACACAAGTTTTGAATCTTCAACAGGCATGTGTCTCTTTAAAATTCCAAAAATTTTATCATCATCTGTTTCTAGAGATTTTACAACATTAACGTCGTAAAGAAGTGTTTTCCCAGCAAATCTATGATTATAATCAACTTGTACTCTGCCAGAACCGATATAACGTATGATTCCTTTTTTGTTATCTATTTCAATTGTATCACCAACAGAAACTTTCTCAGCATCTTCACCAAGTTTTCGTAATGGAATCATACGGACTTTTCCTGAGTCTCTTTCACCAAATCCTTTGTCTGGTGTTACTTCAACTGTTAATTTATCACCAACACTTGTTTTAGCTAAAGCTTCATCAAGTCCTTTTAGAACCCAAGACTCACCGACAGAAACTAATTTTGGTTGATATTTTATGTCAGGATCGTGAATGGAATGTTTTTTTGCTTCTTCTTCAATTGTAGTTTCAAAAACTTCTTGAGTGCCCTTTACTTTTGCAGTATAATCCACTAAAATTAACGAGTTTTTGCTAAAAGTCATTGTACTCGCTCTCGAATTTCCTAATATTAAGTTAACATGAATTTAGAGAGCTTCAAGTTTTTCTTCAGCAATTTTTAATCCTTCTTGCGTATTTGTTTTGTAACCCATCATAGCAAGAGTGGAAGAAATCGCTGAAATAGTTCGCATAACATGATATCGGTTTACTTCTCCCATACAACCAACTCTGAAAACTTTTCCTTTCAAGTTTCCAAAACCACCAGCAACTAAAACTCTGAATTTTTGTGCTAGTGTGTTTCTAAACGTTTTATCCTCAAGTCCTTCAAGATAATTCAAAGCAATGATTGTGATAGAACGATCTTCTTCTTTTGCAAATGGTGTAAAACCAATAGAGCTTAATCCTGCATACAAAGCATCTGAACAAATTTTATGTCGCTTAAATCTGGCATCTAGTCCTTCTTCTAGAATTATTCTTAGTGCTTCCCTGTAGGCATACAATAATGGTAAAGCAGGAGTAAATGGGGTGTGTTTGGATTCTTCATAGTACTTGAAGTATCTCGCTAAATTGAAATACATTGTAGGTGGTGGATTTTCTATCATGTATTTTTTTGCTCTTGGACTAATTGAAATTGGAGATATGCCTGGCGGTGCAGCTAATGCCTTTTGTGAACCGGTCATACAGACATCAACATTCCATTTATCTACGGGTAGTTCTATTCCACCTAGAATAGAAACAGAATCTACAACATAAAATGCATCATTTCGCGATATCAGATCAGGAATTTTGTCAAGATAATTTACCATAGTACCAGTAGATGTTTCATTATGAACTACATAGAATGCTTTGACATCTTTGTTGTTATCAAATGCTTCTTTAACTTGATCAAAAGTTGCATTTTGGCCTGGAGGGGTTTCAAGTTTAACCACATTTGCACCTTGCCATTCAATCATTTGAGAAAGTCTGCTACTAAATTCACCGTTAACTGGAATGATTACTTTATCGCCCTTTTTAATTAGATTAACAACGGATGCTTCTACCGCTCCTGTTCCAGATGAGGATAATGCAACAACATCGCTCTGTGTTTGAAAAACTTGTTGGGTTTTTTCAATAACCTCAGTGTATAATTCTACAAAATCATCACTTCTATGATTAATAATATGGGTCATCATTGCTCGCATAACTCGTTCAGGAACGTTCGTTGGGCCTGGAAGCATAGCTAGATATTCCAAATAATTTCGCCTGACAAACTTCTTTGTGGGCTTTATTTATAATTACAGACTCTTCAAACGATCGTTGACACTAATTTTTTGAAGAACTTTTTTGGTTCCATCTGGAACTAAATGTTCCCACTTTTGATCGGATTTTATTTTATCCCGAATATTAGTTCCTGACAAAGTATCTCTTTCCTTGAATGGAACTGAAATAATTTGGGTATTACGCTTAGAATACAGGTATTGAATCAATTTATCATTAGAAAAAACAATATCAAACTTTGGAACAATTATATCTATATTTTCAATCCATTTTTCATGATTTTCAAGATCAGGGATAAAGAAAATTTCAATGCTATCTGAAATAGATTCCTCAATCGAAGATAGAATCATTTCTTTTCTTTCATCAGCAGAAAATGGATTTTGTTTTTGGTTTAGTTTATTTGAACTGCCTATTCCAATCCATAAATTTTCTACTTTAGATAATGCAAAGTGGAAAGCTTCAAGATGACCCAAATGAAATGGTTGAAATCTACCGATTAAAAGACCATTCATTAGAATCACACACCTGAATCTAATAGCGCTGCAAAGAACAAAACTGCTACAGAAATAATTACGATTATTTCGCCAAGTATAATGATTTTTTTTCGTAGTTTTTGAATTTGTGTTTCAGTCATTTCTTTTGACATTATTTTTTCTTCGACTTCTTTCCTAATGATTCTAACGTGAATTGCAAATGTAATGATTAAAGCTATTACAAGGAGGATCTTTATGAGTAATAAATAACCATAATCACTAGAAAGTAAAAGTTCTGGTTTCGTAAAAAATGGATGTGAGTTGTAAACACCAGTGACTATTAAAATAATTAATGAGGGAATAGCTATTTTGTTGAAACGTCGCCCAACTTTGATCATAAATTGAATTCTTTCTTCTAACGACATTGACATTTTTCTTAGAACTGGAGCCAAAACAGCACCAAAAAATAGAGAGCCACCTACCCAAACTGCTGCAGAGACAAGATGAATCCAAGTAATGATTGCTTGTTCCATGCTCATGTTGCATGTTTTATTAAATCAAATATTATGTATTTGGATCCTAACAACGTTTTTTAGTTGTATGAATTGTGATATTTTGATTTGGCTCTTCAAAGCAAAATGGTTGTTTATGTTGCAATTGCAGGGTTGTTCGCAATGATGGGAGGTTTTGTATGGTATGCTAGTCTTGATAATCCCCAACTTGCACTAGCTGAGGTTGAATTACAGAGCGTAGAAGTTATTTCTGTAAATACTGTAGAAGATAGTGCTAAACTACAAATCACTTTCCTTGTAAAAAATCCAAGCGAAAAAACCTTCACTGTTCCCATAATTAGTTATGATCTTTATGCTGATGGTTTTAAAATAGGAGCTACCTCTTATTCTACAGTAGATATTGCTATGCCAGGAAGAGCTGCATTTTATCCTGGTGCTGAAATTCCTCTGAAAAGCTTTTTTCAGCTTTTTCGTTCTGAAGTAAATTCAGATATTTATCAAACAATAGTTAATGGAGAAAATGTTGAGTTTAGCGCTAAGGGAATTATTACAGTAGAATCTGCTTGGAGTTTGGTGGAAAAAGAATTCCAGTCATCTCTATAAATTCAAAATTCAAATTAATTTATCGATGGAATAGTGGGCCGAGAGAGATTCGAACTCTCGATCACCGCCGTGTCGAGGCGGTATCTTAACCAACTGGACTACCGGCCCATTGAGGTACAAAACTTTGTGCAGACATTATTAACGTTTAACAAAAGAAAAGATGATTAAAAGTGGCGATATGGATGATAAAATATGAATGAAGAATTTTCCGAGGAGGAAAAAGATGGATTTTACAAGGCAGTGTTTTCCAGACGTGATGTAAGATCACATTTTACATCAAGACCAATTGATGAAGAAATCATTATGAAGATTTTAAAAGCAGCTCACCATGCTCCTTCGGTTGGATTTTCTCAACCATGGAATTTTATTTTAATTAAAGATAATGAAACTAAAAACAAAATTAAAGAATCTTTTGAAAAAGAAAGAGAATACTCTGCTAAATTAGTTGAAGGGCCACGAAGATCAAAATATCTTTCTTTCAAACTTGAGGGAATTATTGATGCGCCAGTAAACATTTGTGTAACCTATGATCCATCGAAATTTGGACCTTTTGTTATAGGTAGAACAGCCATTCCTGAGACAGGAATTTACAGTGTTTGTTGTGCTGTTCAAAATCTATGGCTTGCTTCAAGAACTGAGGGAATTGGAGTTGGTTGGGTTAGTATTCTTTCAAATGATGTTCTAAAACGAGTTCTTGATCTTCCTGAACATGTAACTCCTATTGCTTACTTGTGCTTGGGTTATGTAGAACAATTTGCTAAAAAACCTGATCTTGAAACTGCAGGATGGCTTCCTAGGCTGGATCTAAAAGATGTGGTGTATTATGAGAAATGGAATCAAAAACAAAATTCTGAATGGAATAAAATTGAAGGGTTGATTAGAACAAATATTGATTACGCTTAAATAATTACTTGCATGTTTTTTGCTGGGCTTGTGGCGCAGAGTTATAGAATAACGCGAAACATGGATAGCGCGGTAGCCTCCTAAGTTACAGGTCGAGGGATCGAAGCCCTCCAAGCCCGTTTAGAAAATTCCAAAAATTTCAAAATAGTTTTGGTTTAAATATATTAAAAATTTGAAGCACTTTATGAAGGTCGTCGTTATTTCTGGTAGCCCACGTAAGACTTCAGTTACTCAAATAATGATGAAATATGTTTTTGAATATGCTAAATCAAAAAACGAAAATACAAAATTCATAAATCTTTCAGAAGGTGGTATAGACTACTATCATGGGCCAGATGGAGAGTATAATGATACCACAAAACAAGCTACAAGTGATATTACTGAAGCTGATGTCTGGTTGATTGGAACGCCTATTTACAATTCCTTGTTTAGTTCTGCTTTGAAAAATTTGTTTGAATATATCAATTACAAAAAAACTGCTGGGAAAACTGCTGGACTTGCAATTTTGGCTTCTGGAAATATTGGTTTTATTGATGTTCAAACCCTTCTAAATCAGCTAATGACATACTTTAGAGTAATAACTAACCCCAAGGCTGTTTTTATGAATGTCGACATGACTAAAGATGATCAGATTACAAATGAAGACGCTAAAAAAAGGCTTGGTGAGCTAGTTGATGAAACCTTGGCTATGTCTTCTAAATTGAGCTCAAATTAGGAAACAAGTAAACTACTTTGAATATTTTAACAGTATAATCACCTTCAAAGAGATTAGTAAAACTTTCACCATTGAAATCTTTAATCCTGAATTTGTATTCATAAGTTCCATCCTCATTAACATCGGTTTGAGCAAAATGAACTGCACCAACATTATTTCCAACAACTTGATCATCATTATCATAAATTTGGATGATCACTGGATAACCAAGTACTGGGTTTGATATTTTACCCTCTACAAAGGCCCAAGGAAGATCATTGTTATCGGGAACCGAAAGTGTTAGAACTGTTTTTTCAATTCCAATGTTTCCATCAAGAGGAGTTATTTGGGAATCAGAAGGTAGTTCATCAGCAAACGAAGTGGAAAATACTGAGATAATCATAATAGTAATTATTCCATTTGCCGAAAGCATTGTTATCTTATTCATTATAGTCACCTTTTTTGTTGTTTTTTAAAAAACTTCTTCCAAATTTATTTAAATGTTGCACTGAAAATTTTGATCATTAGTCATTTATTAAGATGTCGAAGAAATTATACTGTATAGGAATGGACTCTGATCCTTGTTCTTGCAAATGTCATTTTGGTGGAGCAGTTAGTTGTCCTGGCTGTAAAAGAAATCATGAAGAAGGAATGCAATGTAAATGTTGTAATGACTAGTTCTCGTTGATAATTATTTTATTTTTCTGGCAGAAACTTAAATTTAGATTATGCAGGTTTCCCATCAGATGTATAAACTGGTCTAGTGTTTCCATGATATTCTTTCATGAAATCATTGCCTTTTTGGACAATCCAACACATGAAAACAAGAAACCACGTTATTGGAACAGCCATCAGGAAAACAATACGAAGTACCGGAAACATTGGCTCCATTATAACCCATAATAGGCTCAAAACTGCTGCAAAAATACCACAAACCACGGTAGCCAAGTGGTTATGCAAATAGCCCATGTTTAATATGAAAAAATTCTTCCATATAACATTAGTGCTAAAATCTAATTTTGACATCAAGAATTAAAAAGAAAAAGAGTCTAAAATTTTTAGTCTTTTTCTTGAGAGGGTTCTGAAGACTTTATGGCCTCAGATTGTAAAATGCTAATTTTTTCAAGCAGTTCATTTCTCAGATCTCGTGCAACCCTTCTGACTGTTGGTCTAGGTACACCCAAATCATTGACAACTTTTGAGTAAATGTCTTGTTTATCGGTTAGCCCCTTGTCAAGATAGGAATTAATTGCTTCTTTTATGACTGTGCTTTGATTTGTACGATTCACAATTTGTAAATTTTATTTGTTCTATATAAGACTATTACTTTCTAGGACATTTTTCGTTTAAAAGATAGTGAATATGTTCTTGTTAAAACTAAGTCCGGTTTAAAATTACAAAAAAGAATATATTAAAAAATTTCTCCATAAACAAAAAATTTAAAATTAGATAATTATAATATGATATTTAGTAAATCATAATTACTTGTACTTAAAGTAATTTAGGTTTGTTTTTCATAATATATAAAAAATTCATATTTTTTACGAGTTTCGTACATTTTCAAGTATGTAAAGACTATATTATGATTAAAGAAAGCAGGATAAGGTTGACGAATGTTACTATAGAAACTAATCTTGGCAAGATAATGTTTCGTCTACTCCCAGATATAGCACCAGAGACCGTTCGTAATTTTGAAAAATTATCAAAGTCCGGATTTTACGATGAAACGCTTTTTCATAGGGCTATACCAGGTTTTATGATTCAAGGTGGCGATCCAAATACCAAAAACCCTGATAAAAGCAAATGGGGGTTAGGAGGTCCAGGATACAATCTTAAGGCCGAATTTAATTCCAAATCTCATTTTAGAGGGGTAGTTTCTATGGCAAGGTCAATGGATCCTGATAGTGCTGGTTCACAGTTTTTCATTGTAACTACTGATAGTAAATTTCTTGATGGCCAATACACTGCGTTTGGTGAAGTGATTGAGGGAATTGATGTGGCTGACAAGATAGTAAATTTGCCACGAGATGATAATGATTGTCCACTTGAAGAAGTAAAAATGAATAAAGTGATTTCGGAATAGATGATTTTTGCAAAAAATATTTTTCATATTCATAATTATATTTATGATTTCTTCAATTCCACAAGCTTTTGCTCAGATCTCCATAGGCTCTACTGCAGAACAAATTTCTGTGGAAATAACCATCAATTCTGATGGAGATGCTCATGTTGTACATTTGATAAAGCAAAGTAATACGGCGATACAACTAGGTATTATTCCTGGTACAGTGCAAAATCTTGATGTAAAAGGTGTCAATGGTGGTGATATTCTACATGGAATAATTGGAGATAATACAGGAATTTCAATTTTTCCAACCAAGGAAAATGTGGTTGTTGAATATGATCTTGATGATGTTTTGTTTTTTAATAATGGTGTTTGGGTATGGGCTTATAATTATCTGGTAGATACTACACTTTATTTTCCTGATGGAGTTGATTTAGTTTTTATAAATGCCAGACCAGTATATATTGGAACAAGTGAAGGGATAAAGTGTCATGGCTGTAATGCTAAACTTGAATTTGACATTGATGAACCTGTTGTTATTAATGAAGTTAAATGGGAAGATCAAAAATTTCCTGTTCTTATAAGAACTACAGCTGAAATTAATTCATTTAATTTCAATCAACCATCAAAAACTATGAGTTTTGATATTAACACTGCACAAAGATTTGTTACATTGATAGTTCCATTAGAGCTTCTATGGAATCCTTACGAAGTATATCTTAATGACGAAAAAATTATCAAACATGAATTTTCTCAAAATAATACTCATGTTTGGCTAAATATCAGACCAAATTCTGTAGGAACTGTACAAATCATTGGAACGTCGGTGGTTCCTGAATTTCCAATGCTACTCCCTTTTGTTCTTGGAATAGCAATAGTTCTTGGACTACAAATGAAAAATAGACTTAATCTCCGCTAGAACCACAAGAACAAAGCCATACTCATCAATTCTTACATTACATATTGGCATTTCTCGTCATAATCAACTTCCTATGGTTCTTTACCATAAAGTTTGAAGTGAACATAAATCTCAAGAGAAATTTTTCTTTCTTTTTTTAACATCACACTATACAATAAAACTATACATAAAGTGTTTGGAAATTAAATTCGTATCATGGATTGTGGATGCCATTGTATAAAATGTGGAAGTACAAAGCTTAATTCAAAACGAGTTGGGATAATTGAAAAAGATGGATATTTTGATATACATCACACATGCATAGATTGTAATACACATTTTGATCATCTTGAAGGAATTGCATTTGAAGCGTGTGATGTTTGTAATTACAAAACTAACTAACTATTACTGCTTGTTTTGTTGAATAGAACATTCTATTATTTTTAGAATGTTTTGAAATTTCTCTATTAAAAGACATTTTTGTTAGAGCTTTTGAAACGTCTAATGGACTTGTAGACCAACCATGTTCTCGAAGTTGTTCTACAGTTTCTGAGACAGTCCGCGGTATATTGAAAAATGAATTTTTGTCTAAGATCTTTAGTTTATTATGAATTTCCCTTGTAGGAATTGCTATTGGATTAGTAAATTCTGGTTCGTACACTTCAGCATCTTCTAGTGAAGATAGGGTGTCTTGTGCGACGCCTTCTGGTTGGTTTTCAAAGATTATTCTAGCTTTGTTTTCCTCCATATGTCTAGTTACGTTAGATATAACATCGCCGAGGGTTTCATTATCAATGTAAAAGTCTCTTGATTCGATTTCAACTTCATTTTCACCAAATCTGAGTTTAATCTTAGCCATCTAATCTTAAAATTGGCAGGTTTTGATTTATTCTGGTAGCTCTAAGGAGGTTTAAGAACAGATCAAAACTTTTACACATGTTATTTGGTTTTTTTTCCTTTTCCGTTAAAAAACAATTTTGAAACTCTCTATTATGAGATCCTCGAAGAAGGCAGGAATCATATTCCTATTCATAATTGCAGGCATGTTTGGATATTCTCAATATGCTTTCGCCTCTCAGATAGGTGTGATAATTACTGAAAACACTCTAGTTTCAGAGGATGAAAGAGGAACCACTCACAATCTTCAATTGAAATTTGGTAATCCATCATTACTGTTGCTTACTGCTGGAGAAACTGAATTCGTAGTTTATGCTGATGATAAAAGAATTGGTGATGGAACACTACAATCATTTGTACTTCCTCCATTAGGTGATGCACTTGTTGATGGTACGTTTCAGACATATACAAAACTAAAAACTGGAAATGGTATTCCAGTTGTGAAAATTAGTGGCGTGACTACCTATGATGTTTTATTTACATCAATAGATATCCCATTTGTTTTCTATCCCTCTGAAGATCAAGCAAGGGAATTTATACATCAAAACTAGATCTACAAAAACGTGCTCACTGTTTTTGGTTCAACTGCACTAGATACAATTAGAACACCATCAAAAATTCTAAAGAATGTTCTAGGCGGTGCAGCAATTTTTGCTGGTATCTCTGCCAGTTTTTTTGTAAAGACTGGTTTAATTGCGGTAGTTGGCAATGATTTTCCTAAAAAATATCATAATTTACTAGCAAAACATCTTGATCTAAGTGGATTAGCAATTGAGAAAGGTAAAACATTTCATTATGATGGAAGCTATGATAGAACTCTAAGTACTAGAAAGACTTTGAAAACAGATCTCAATGTTTTAAAAAATTTCAAACCAACAGTCCCTGAGGAATATAAAAAATCTCAATTTGTATATTTAGCAAACAATGATCCTGATCAAAATGTAAAATTGATAAAAGAATTTGATAAAGTAAAATTTTCAATGTGCGATACAATTGAATTTTGGATTTCTACAAAAAGGAATGCCGTAATCGACATGATAAAATCGGTTGACGCGGTCGTAATCAATGATGAAGAAGCCAAATTGTTAACCAAGGAATTCAATTTGATAAAATGTGCAAAAAAAATGATGAATTGGGGAGCCAAATACGTTATAATAAAAAAAGGAGAACATGGTTCTCTCATGTTTTTTGATGATTTGATATTTCCATCAGCTGGATTTTCTTTGGAAGATGTAGTGGATCCTACTGGAGCAGGGGATTCTTTTGCTGGAGCTATGATAGGATATTTGGCGAGTAAGAATTCTACCACATTTTCCGCAATCAAAAAAGCTGTTGTTTATGGAAATGTGTTAGGATCATTTGCTGTTGAAAAATATGGTTTGGATGGACTTTTACAACTTGAAAATCAAGATATTAGACAACGGATCAAACAATATGAAAAGATGATTCGTTTCTAAAGATTTAAGTTTGATAGTTCAACCGACAAGTTAGGAGCTTGACACAAAGCATTTCAAAAGATCAAGATACTTTACATTCAATCTTTACTTTACAGAAAGGCCTCACTAATATGATGAATCTTGATAGATATCCTGATGATGTAGAAGAAAGAGTGACAGCTTTGTGTACTGCAATAATTCATGAGGCAGTGGAATTACAACGTACAACAAATTGGAAGTGGTGGAAAAATCCTGTTCCCTTTAACAAGGATGACGCCAAAGAAGAATTAATTGACATTTGGCATTTTGTGGTTCAGGCATCACTAGAACTGAATTTAACGCCTGAAGATATTCTAGAGGAATACAAAAGAAAAAATGAGATAAACCGAAAAAGGCAAAGAACTGGATATTAGATTGATTCTATTGTTTGTATAATTTTTTCTTGATTTGTTTCTCCAATCATATCAATAATTCTAACTTGATTTTGAAATTTTTTTACTTCTAGTTTAGTTAAATTAAGAAAAGGATCTGGACTGTTTGAATTAATTATATTATAGTTTTCATCAATTCCATTTTTGTGTAATTCAAGTAACGAATGCCCAGATTTATGTCCCCAAACCTCCTTTCCACAAAGAACAATTGTTTTAATTTTTGGGTTAGCATTGACATATTGAATCAACGCGTCTATTCCTTTGTTTTCCGATAGTAGTCTACCAACTACTGCTACACTTTGTAAAAATTTAGGCTGAGATATCTTTCTGAGCAAATCAATGCTTGACAATGTACAGATTGCGATTGATGAGTTTGGATTCCCATAAAATACCTCTTCTTTGATGGGAAGGATAGTTTTGCAAATTCCTCCTAGCAGTTTTTTTAGAGTTTTCATAAGGCCTGCCTTAGATTTTTTGCTATGAATTGTAAATTTTTTGAAGTGACTTTTGGGTGAATTGGTATTGATAATACACTAGATGCAGCCCACTCAGTGGTTGCCAGTTTGATTTTTGTTTTATAAAATAGTGTTTTATGAATTGGCATTGTGTAATATGCTGATGCACCAATTCCTTTTTTATTTATTTTTTTCATAACTAAATTTCTATTTTTAATTGCAATTGTATAAAGATACCAATTCACTTTTTCATTTTTTCTTTCTGATGGAATTTTAACAGAAAGATCCGATATTAGTTCAGAAAAAATTTTTGCGTTTTTTCTTCTTTGGTGTAAAAATTTAGGTAGTTTTTTAATTTGGATTTTTGCAATGGCTGCACTAATTTCGGGCAACCTAAGATTCAATCCAAATACTCTAGTATCATAACCAGCCGCCATTCCATGATTTCTTATCATCAGTAATTTTTCACGTAATTTTTTGCTATTTGTTGTAATGAAACCACCCTCTCCAGAAGTCATAACTTTGGCTGGATAAAGACTGTAACAGCCAATATCAGAAAATGTGCCTGTATGTTTTCCCTTTAAAGTAGATCCTAAAGACTGTGCCGCGTCTTCAATAATGTGTAGATTATGTTTTTTTGCAAGTTCAGAAATTTGATTGATGTACACCACATTTCCATAAAGATGAACAGGAATTATTGCTTTGGATTTTTTTGTAATCTTTTTTCTGAGATCAGTTGGATCCATTGTATAATTTTCTTTTAAAATATCTACGAAGATTGGTTTTGCGCCTGTTGAAAAAACTGCATTTGCAGTTGCAACAAATGAAAAGGATGGTAAAAGAACTTCATCGCCTTTCTTAATATCTAAAGCAAGAAGTGCTGCTTGAAGGGCTGAAGTGCCAGAGTTAACAGCAATTGCAAACTTTGATTTCACAAAAGAGGATGCAAGTTTTTCAAATTCTTGAACATTTTTGCCTCCCAGATTAGCTGCTGTAGTGAGATTTCCTTCCTTTAGAACCGTTAAAACTGCATTAATTTCGTCCTTGCCTATTAGTGGAACATTAATTGGAATTTTCACATTTGATGTGTTCAAAACTTATCTAATAAACTCCACTACATTGTTATGAATTTTTATATCTCATCATTTGGCATTTCGATAAATGAAAGCACGTCATCTCGAAGAAACTGATACAGCATACAAAATTTACTTGTACATATTCTATGTTTGTGGTGTAATTATGGTATCAATTACAGTATTTGGAGTTTATTCTATGATGGATGAATGGGAGAAAAATGGGACGTATGTAATGGGAGAGATTTTGAATACAACTGTCATTCCGTTTGAAAACTTTGCTAGACTGACTACCTGGTTATTTTTTTCAACAATTATTGGTTGGTATAGCGTTACAAGAATTGGTTGGAAAAGGACAGCAAGTAACAAGATTGTTGGTTGGAGAATGTCTTTGCTACAACTAATGTTGTTAAGTTTTGCAATAATTAGTCTTTATGAAGTGTTATGGAATTTTTCAGTACTGACATCATTAATTACAGCTGGAGTAGTTAATGGGAATTTTCCTGACATCGATACACTGTCAGTGGGTTATCCTGATTCGGATAGACCTTGGAATCTAATTTTTGCTACAAAAATATTCCTTGCTGGAACTATAATTAGTGCACATGCATTTTATCTTAGTACAAAACCAAGAAAAACTTTAGACGATTTTGAGTAACTTTATAGGTTTACAATCTAAACCAACATTAGATTGGATGTAGCAGAAAAAGTTGATCTAATAAAGAGACCCCCAACTGAGGAGATTGTTACAGAAGAAGAATTAGTTGAATTATTTAAAACAAATTCTAAACCCAAACATTATATCGGTTTTGAAATTTCTGGATTTCTTCATCTTGGGAGTCTGCTAACTACGGGTTACAAAATCAATGATTTCATTAAAGCAGGAGTAGATTGTACTGTTTTTCTTGCAGACTGGCACACTATAATCAATGAGAAGCTGGGCGGTAATGAAGAAAATATTTCCAAAGTTTCAAAATATTACAAAGAGGCTTTCGAAACAGTTTGCCCTGGAGTTCACGTAAAAATGGGTTCAGAATTATACGCAGAGGAACAAAGTGAGGGATATTGGAGAGATCTTGTTCGGTTTACAAAGCATATGTCTTTGGCGAGGACTATGAGAACCCTAACAATTATGGGAAGATCTGAAAAAGAAGAGAAAATTGATCTTGCAAAGCTACTTTATCCTCCAATGCAGGCTCTAGACATCCACTACCTTGATGTTGATATTGCTCATGCTGGTATGGACCAAAGAAAGATCCACATGCTAGTGAGAGATAGTTTTCCTAAGATGGGATGGAAGGTACCAGTTGCAATTCATCATAAACTGTTACCAGGGTTGCAAGAACCTAACCATGAAGAAAAATCTGGGCAAGTAACAGCTACGTGTCAGAAATGTGGGTTGCCTCGTGGACCAAAAGATATTGGTCCGTGTCCTAAATGTGGACATAAAGGAAGAGACATTGTAGCTGTGGTAGGAAAAATGAGTAAATCAGATCCAGATTCAAGCATTCTAATTCATAACTCAGATAATGAGATACAATCTAAAATCAAAAAAGCTTGGTGTGAAGAAGGAAACATAGATAGTAACCCCCTATTAGAAATTTCAAAACAGATTTTGTTTCATGAGTTGAATGAAATGAAAGTTGAGCGTCCACAAAAGTTTGGGGGAAATACAGAGTATTCAGAATATTCTCAACTGGAATCTGATTTTGCTACGAAGAAACTTCATCCATCTGATCTAAAACAAACTGTTGCTAATCATCTAATCAAAGTTATAGGTCCAATAAGAGAAAAATTACTACTTAGTGATGATCTTTTAGAAACTATTAAGAACAGTAGTTAGACTTGCAATTTTGGATTTTGTTCTTGTAAATTGTATTTTGATGTATATCCTCTAGGATTAATCATTAAATCTTTGTAGTTATAGGTAGATGAATTACCAACAATTACAGTGGTTATCATTCCTAGTTTATCTGAATGATTGGTCAGGTTTTCTAAATCTGTAAGAACAACTGTTTGTGAGTCTCTAAAAGCGCCTTTGATAATCGCAACAGGGGTAGTAGGTTTTCGATATTTTAGTAGAATTTTGACAGTATCTTGAAGTTGATGAATTCGTTTTTTGCTTGATGGGTTGTAAATAACTATAACAAAATCTCCTTGGGCTGCAGCTTCTACTCTTTTTACAATTATTTCCCATGGAACAAGAAGATCACTCATACTCAAAACCGCAAAGTCCGTCATCAGTGGTGAGCCTATAATCGAAGCACAGGAATTCAATGCTGAAATACCAGGGATTATTTCAACAGGTAATCCGTTCTTTGGATCCCAGTCCGACTCTGCAAGCATTTCATAGATTAAGCCAGCCATTCCATAAATTCCTGGATCACCACTTGAAACTAACGAAACTATTTTTCCAGATTTAGCTAGATCAATACATTGATGCGCTCGATCAACCTCTTGTGTCATTGCATATCTGTATACGTCCTTTCCCTCAATTAGATCTTGTACTATGTTGACATATGTCTCATAACCAACAATGGTATCACTTTCTTCAATTACTTGTTTTGCACGATAGGTCATGTGATCATGATGTCCCGGACCTACACCAACAATGTACAGTTTTCCTTCCAACATCAGAATAAAATTTCTCTAGACAATTTATCCCTTTACTGTTAAAACTGAGAGTTTCTATTGAAAAGGATCAATGAATGGACAGTTTACTATATGATCTGAATTCATTGGACGTGCTAGATTTACTGAAATGAGATCTTCTGATTGAAATTCATCAATGTCTGCTTTAGTTTCTAGAAGTTTAGCGTTTTCAGGATCATTCCATTCAATCATAAATATTCTCCACATAGGACTGTAATTTTCATCACCAGAAGCAGCTGCAGCAATTCCAGGCTGGAATCCTACAGGTCCAGATCCCTTTATGCCATTACTAAATTGGAATAAATCAGCTGCTGCTACTTTATCAATCAAGTTTGCTGCAGTAGGCGCATCTGTGACTCCCATCATTTTTGCAGGTCCTGTAGGAGTAGCATCAGTTACAATGTAATAGATTGTTTTACCGTCAGGTCCCCATCCGCGATGTGCAATGAAGGTAACAGTCATTTCTTCGGTATCAATATCAAGTATCTGGCCTCCGCCATAGGCCATGTCGTCTGTAAGAGTTTTGTTTTCTTTCACAACCATTTGACCTTCCGGCCAGATGATTTGTGGCATATTAATTACTATGTCAGTCTTTTCAAGTTTAATTCTACCATCTTCTTCCGCTTCCATAATTGTCTCAACAGAATCTAGAACCTTTGGAACTTGACCTATCTTCCACAATACATGAGTAATAGAACCTAGAGCGCTGTATTCATCAGTCTGAACTGGAGTACTTGAAAATACCTCTTGTTGATAACCATGAATTCCATCTCCTTCTATACCATCGGTAAACGTGTAAACTGTTTGCAGTGCTTCGTTTGGAGTGTCGCTTAGAGGTGGAGCTAGCTCTACTTTCCAATCTTGTCTCTGCGTAATTATATCAGCATGAGTCTGATCGTTGGTATCTGTTATGATATAATGAACTGTTCCGTTATTGTACATTCCCTTATGCATTGGAATTGTTGCTGGAACGTTTGCTCTAGAAAGTAATAGAGTTGGTTCTTCTTTTTTGGTTTCAATTTTTTGCATCATAACCTCAGTTGGTTGACCACGAATCCATCCATCAACACTTACAGTTGCTGTAAATTGATCAGGAGTGCTGGTGTGTAGTGCCAATGCAGCGCCAGTGAATTCAAAAGATCCTGCATTAGCTCCTTGGTCTATTAAGGAAAGTCCATAAGTTGTACTTCCATCAACTGTCCAAATTGGTTGTCCACCAACCTGGGAACCAGAGATTTCATGTAATACAACAATTTGAACTGGTTCACTGACAGTATAAGTTAGCGATCCATCATAAAGTGTCCCCTCATTTGGTGACAAGATTAATGCAAGTTGGTGGCTTTCATGTCCCTGACCGGGATCTTGTGATGAGATTATGGTTTCAGTAAAATGAATTTTTTTTCGTGATTTTGCATCTACAAATTGTTCAGTTATAGCTGGAATTGCAACTATACCAGCAATAACAACAGAAATTACAACAATCACGAAAATTTTGTTCATAATTATCACGATCGAATGTTCCCTTAAATCTTTTTGTCCAACATACTAGTTGATCTTTGCCAATTCAAATTCGTCATGTAGTGCATTAACTGCAGATTTACAATCAGAATCTTTCACAACAAAAGCCAAGTGAAGTTCTGAAGAACCTTGTGTTATCACTACAACATTCACTTTCTTTTTTGTAACTGCTCCAAAAACTCTTGATGCAACACCGATGATGCCTCTCATTCCAGATCCTATCAGAGCGATGATTGCAACGTTGGTTGTAACTTCAAGTTTTTTGATTATTTTCCCTAATAGTTCCATTTCCAGTGAATTTACTGCTTTATCCAGATCTGTATTTTTTACAACAATTGTAATACTTGATTCTGAAGGATTTTGAGAAATCATCATTACATTCACCCCAGCTTTTGCTAAGGTTGTAAAGATTTTTGCTGCAGTCCCAGGTGTTCCAACCATACTAGCGCCTCTCACATCTATCAGAGCACTGTGTCGTATTGCACTGACACATTTGACAGTCTTTTTTGTATCTGCATCTGGAGATGCAGTAATAAGAGTTCCTTCGTTCTCAAGGTTGAATGTGTTTCTAATTCTCATAGGTATTTTCTTAGTTAGTAGTGGTTCAAATGTACGTGGATGAATTTGCTTTGCACCAAAAAGAGACATTTCAATTGCTTCAACATAGGAAACCTGTTTTAAGATCTTGGCGTTTTTTACAAACTTTGGATCAGCAGTCATCAATCCATCAACATCGCTCATTAACCAAATTTCGTCTGCTCTAATGCAAGTAGCTAGGGTTGTTGCGGTGTAATCTGAACCACCTCTGCCAAAGGTAGTAACTCTCCCGTGTTGGTCTGCACCAGCAAATCCTCCCACTACAGGAATTATTTTTTTCGCAAAAAGTGAATCTACAGTTTTTGAAACCCGAAGTTTTGTAGTATCCATCAAAGGTCTTGATTCACCAAAATTAGAATCAGTAACAATTCCAACTTCTTTGCCAGTAAATGGAACAGATTTTATTTCCTGATCAAGCAATGCTGCAGATACTATTTTGATTGATAATCGTTCTCCAAATGATATGAGGTAATCCAAAGAACGAGGAGTTACCTCACCTAGGAGAACCATTCCATCAATAAGTGCTACAAGTTCTGTGAAATCTGAATCTAGGTCGTTCAAAAGATCTTTCTTTATCTTTGTATTTGATATTGTTTCTTTAGCCAGTAGTTTATGTCTTTGAATTATTTTTTCTGTTAATCGTTTGGCGTTTTCTTTTTTTCCTTTCTTGATTAAATGATGTTTTTCTATAAGGTCATCAGTTATTCCACTAATCGCTGAACACACAACTAGAATTTGATTTTTTTTTGAAAGTGAGTTTATGTGTTTTGCAATATCCTTAATTTTTTTAGCAGATGAAATTGATGTTCCGCCATATTTTAGTACTAATCTCAAATCAGTATAACCTGTTTTAATTAATCCTTAAATTCTTTAACTTTCCACACGTGGAGCTAAATAAAAGTGAATTCTACCAATATTTGCTACTTTGAATTCAATTCTTAATGGTTTTGCACTAGAGTATTCACAAGTAATTGAATCAGCCTTGGTGCCCACTGCATTAACTATTGGAGTTAGATATTCTAAGCTGTATGTTCCAACACTTTGAGTTTTTACTGTTAGATTTTGTATGTCTTCTGTGTCTTTTTCAAGATCAATAACCACTTCACCCGAATCACCTTTTCCTGAAAACTCTGCTTTTTCTTCTGTAGTGTTTATGGTAAGATAGTCAGAAACTACTTGTACATCTCCTAAAATTTTGTCAAATACTTTTGAAGATAGTTCTATCTTAGCATCGTATGGAATTTTTGGGAGAGGCGTATCAGTTGCTGAACTTTCGATTAATCTAATTTTATATTTTTTATTTTTACCAACTGTAACAAGAAGTTGGTTGTCATCAGAAATGCTGATTTCAATACTGTCTTTTTTTTCAGCTCTTTTGATTAATTTCGAAAATTCATCTATACGAACTCCGAATTTAATGTCGCTATCACATTCAAATTTCTCAAATGCGGAGTTTGGCCAAGAGATATCAATTAGTGCCACATGCGAGGGGTCCATTCCCTTAAAGGTTATTCCTTCGGCAGATGCCACAAAAGTGGCTTCCTCAACTAGTGTAGATATGGCAGAAATTATTGCCTTCAGATCGTCTGAACCACTTGTTTTAGCTGAAAATACCAAGACTCAATCACATGTTCTAAATGTTCGAGTTAAAAGTTATGCGTAATTACGCCACGTAAAATTGCATTTTACACATCGATAGAACTGAGTGGTTGGTTCATCAGCACTACGGGTTTGGAGCATCCACCAAACAGCTTGATCATGACCACATTTTTCACAATCAATCTTGATCGTTGGTAATGTTTCTTGATCATCAGATTTTTCTAAAACATTGAATTCTGAAACGTCTTTCTCTTCATTAACTTGTTTTGTGGTTGTAGCATCACCTTCAGTATAACTACACTTGGGACAACATAGACCTGCATCAGTTTTCTTTAGTCTTACCTCACAATTGGGGCAAAATTTCATTTAATTTACCTTAATTTTTGAATTAAATAATTTTTTTAGATCATCAGCAACTTTTTTTGCAGATCCGGTTGCTTTTGAAATTTCTTTAATGGGATTACTTTTAGGTGAATTAACTCGCATCCAACATTCGTTAGTTAATGGATGTTTCACTATAACACCAGCAAAATCAATCCCAGAGTACTTGAGAAGCTCATGTTGAACTATGTATAAGGTAGCAACATCTGATCCTGTAATAGACAGACTGACTTCGTTTGAAGATGAATTCAGTACTCGAGCTTGCATGTATTCAGAAAAGGAACTTATTGTAGATATAAATCATTATCAGCGAATCATGGGAGAAAGCAACATTTCAGAGATTAAGCTATTAAAAGACAAAGACGAATTTTCTTCGGACGAAAATATTACTATTAATGTAAAATTTGCTGTCGGTGGAGCTATTCGTGATGCTTTCACAGAAAAAAACTGGACAGCGGCATATAACAAAAATGACAATACGTTCAAGATGAAATATGGAATTAAACTTCATACCGGAGGATTAAGAAAACATGAGATCAAGTCCATTAATTCTTACAGGAAAGCATCAATTTTTTGGACAAGAAATCCAAAATTGGTAAATCCTATGAAAAAGAAGCGAGTGTGGGTTCAAGTAGCAAAAAATTTCGAACCTTTTATTCGCTTAACCGAGGAAGAGGTCAGGGAGGAATTATTTGATTTTGATGAAAAAATTTCATTCAAGGCTTCTGAGTTAGGAGAAGGAAAACACAAGATTGGGGCAGAGGCATCAGTGTCCTGGCAGAAACATGATTACATACAAGCTTCCAATGCCAAAAATCATGCAAAAGAAATTGAAATAAAAATCAATTAGGGATATAAAGGACTTTTCTAGAAATTATTCATGGCAAAATATGATGGTCTGTTAGGACAACCAGTTCTTGAAATTGAAGAGCCAGACAAGGAAGATGGCATTACAATAATCTTCAAGGATAATAGATTCATGTTTATCAAGGCGGTCGACGGTAAGATTGAAACCATTTCAATCCCGGAGTGATATGGTGGATAAAAGTGGAAAAATTTGATCCAATTAAAATGGTAGAATTGGTTAAAGTAGAAGACCCGGACAGTGAGGGTGGCTTGACATTAGTCTTTAGTGACAATAAACAAGTGAAAATCAAAATAGTTGATGGAAAACTAGTGTCTGAAGTAGTATCCTAAAAATCAGTTACTGGTGTGCTTTTCATAAAACTGAATTGCCAATTCTTGTACTTCTGACTGAATAGAACCAGGTCTTTTGGTTCTTACCTTCTCAATAGCATCTTTTGCAGAATATTTTTGATATTTCACAAGATAACAAGCTAAAACTGTTCCGGTTCTACCCATACCTGCAGCACAGTGAACCATCACAGGCTCTTTGTTGTTAATTCTTGAATGAATAAAATCCACAGCAGTATCAATTTTGTCCATATCAGGTGATGTAAGATCTGTAGTAGGAATATGGAGATAATTTACGTCTTCAATCCAAGATTCTGGCAATGCATTTTCTGTCATCGTTACAATTGATTTGACACCTTGTTTCAGAACCCATTCCAACTCATCATAAGTTGTTGGCATTCCAGAACCTGCTAGTGTTTCTTCTATAAACCACGAGAAATTAGTTGGTTTTTTTGTGATTCTTCCATATAATTTCCGCCAAACATTTCCTGGTTTGCTCATAGGAATAATTCGTGTTTTTCTATATTTTTAGCATTGCGAATGAAGATGTTTGCTTATATTAGTCAAAAGCCTAGTTATAGAATGATAGGAAAGGAAGCAATTCTATACGAGAAATTACCTAATGATAAAGTTCGTTGTACTGCTTGTGCACGGTATTGTGAGCTAGGCAAAAATCAGATTGGACTTTGTGGAATTAGAGGTGAGGTTGATGGAAGATTAGATCTGTTTGTTTATGGTAAAGTCATTACTGGACATGTTGATCCCATAGAGAAAAAACCTGCTGTTCATTACATGCCTGGTTCCAAAGTATTCTCAATTGCAACAACTGGTTGTAACTGGCTTTGCAAGTATTGTCAAAATTATGACATTAGTCAAAGACGAAAGGTTGAGGGTACCGACATGACGCCTGAAGAAGTTGTACAAACTACACTGAACTACAAGGCAGATGGTATTGCGTATACATACAACCAGCCTTCCATTTTCATAGAATATGCTAGAGATGTTGGAGTGATAGCCAGAAAACAAGGATTGTTCAACCTTTTTGTCTCAAATGGATATGATACGCCAGAAACGGTAAAAATGATGGGAGAGTTTTTGGATTGCATTACTGTTGACTTCAAAGGAAGTGCAGAACCACAATTTACTAGAAGATACATTGGAGTCCCAGACCCAAAACCAATTTTTGATACACTTTTGGAAATTCGTGATAAAACTAAGATTCATGTTGAGATTACCGATCTAATTGTTCCTGAAGCTGGAGATGATTTGGATTATGCAAAAAAATTATGTAAATTCATTTATGATGAATTTGGACCAGAAATGCCAATTCACTTTTTGAGATTTCATCCAGATTATAAGATGATGGAGTTTGAGCCAACGCCAGTAAAAACTCTTGAAAAACATTATGAAGTTGCTAAAAAAGAAGGGCTACAATATGCCTACATTGGTAATGTGCCAGGACATCCTCTAGAACATACCTATTGTCCCGAATGCAATAACATCGCAGTAAAGCGATTTGGGTTTGATATTGAAGAATACAATCTAGATCAAAACAATAGATGTAAGAATTGTGGACATCAACTACCAATAGTAGGAACATTATCTAAAAACTACAAGAGAGAGAGGTTCCAGTTTGTACTTTAGAGTGCAATTGCTCTAACAGGTGAACCTGTTGCGTTTTTGAGCTTTAAAGGAAGCACAACTAAATCAAAATGAGTATTTCGAATTTTTTCTAGATTTATTAAATTCTCAACAATCAAAATATTATTTTTTGAAAGAATGTGATGTACTAAGAATTTTTTTTCATTACCAAGATCAATACTGGGGGAATCGATGCCTACAAGATTGATTTTTTTTGAAACTAGATATTTAGCTGCAGATATAGAGAGGCCTGGATTTTTTTCAAAATAATATTTCTTTCCTAGGTTTTTGTTCCAACCTGTAGAGAAAATCACAATAGCATTTTTTGGAATTTTGCCGTGTTTTTTTTCAAAATTAATAATATCACTTCTTGTAATAGATTGATTTAGTTTTTTTCTTTTCTTGATTAGAGTTGCTCTTCCAATAAGTCTGTTGGCAGAAATATCATGAATCTTTTTACCTTTATCAAGGAAATGAAATGGTGCATCAATGTGTGTTCCAGTATGTGAGCTAAGGAAAAGCAGTTCTAGATTGTATCCATCTCTTTTGATTTTATTCCATGGAATGAATTGTGGTTTTGGTGAACCGGGAAATGTAGGTAATTTTTCTGAAATTGTAAGAGTTAGATCAAGTGGTGTCATGGCGATTAGTGAATTTAGTAATTAATCAGTCTTTGAAAAATATAATCAACGGTTAAATAGCGTCCAATGAAATTTGTAATGTGCCAACTGCATATGTTTTGTTAAATTCAGATCTTGGAAATGATGAATCAGTAGTAAATGAAGTAAAAGAAATCTTAGCTACAGAAAGTGAAGTGAATTATGATGTTCAGGGCGTTTATGGTGTTTATGATATAATTTTAAAGATTTCAACAGATAATGCCGAAGAATTAAGATCAATTATTACGAATAAAATTAGAAAAATCAACAAAGTTCAGTCTACTCTAACGATGATGGTTATAGAAGAACAAGAGAAGTTATAGCTTCTTTAACGCGTTTATCACCGTCTCCATTTCTGATTCCGTGTTAAAAAGATGAGGAGACGCACGTACTAGTTTTTTCTCAAGTATTTCACGTACAGAAAGCACGATGTTTTGCTTCTCAAGTCTTTCAACTATAGTTTGTGGTTCATGTCCTTCAATGTTAAATGAAACAATGCTGGTCCTTTTTTCTGGATCTGCTGGACCATACAAAGTTACGCCCGAAGTTTTTGATAGTTCATCACGTAGTTGATTTGCAAGTTTGATGACCTTTGTTCGTATGTTTTGCATTCCAAATTGTAAAAGATAGCGCACCGAGGATTCAAGTCCAACCATTCCTACATAATTACGAAATCCAGTCTGAAATTTTTCTGGGAGATCTTTGTATGAAAGCTTGTTTTCATCATAAATCATTGCTGATTCTCCACCAATAGCAAGTGGTTCAAGTAAATCACTTGAACTTTTTTTGCAAAAGAACAGCCCTGTACCCATAGGACCACAGAGCCATTTTGAGCCATTGAATGACATAAAATTACATTTTGTGTTGTTAACATCAAAATCACCAATGCAGCCTATTGTTTGAGCTGTATCAAGAAAGTATAGTGTATTGTTTTTCTCAAGGATTTCTCCAACTTCTTCTATTGGTAGAATGGTACCAGTGTTATACAATGCATGACTAAGTGTCACCAATTTTGTGTTAGAGTCTAACATGCTTTGAAGTTCTTTCATATCAAAAAATCCCTGCTCATCGACTTTAAGATTTTTAATTTGTAATTTGTCCGATAGTCTCAACCAAGGATAATAATTTGCATGGTGTTCGTGTGCCATACCTCGAATGATTATGTTTGATTTTGAATCAAATGATAGCCCATTTGCAACAGCATTGACTCCATCAGTAGTACTTTGGGTTAGAATAATTTCTTCTGGTTGACATTTTACTAGATCAGCTATAATTCTCCGTGTTTGTCTAAGTTTGTCTGTCACAAATGGTTCTGAACCAATTGAATCAGGTCCTATAGAACAGTAAGAAACTAGGAAGTCGGTCATTGCCTTAATGCTTTCTAATGGCATTAGTGAAACCGATGCGTTGTTGAGGTAAATTTTACCACCAGTTGGAAAATCATTAGAAATGTCTTCATTTTCTACGTCCATTATTATATCAGCTAGGGTGTTGTTTTGTGTTGGATAAAAATCCTCATCAACGAACCATTCAAATTAATGAAGCAGGAAAGTACTTAGAACAAAATACATTAAATTCAATTCTTTGTAAAGAACCGTTCGTTAAGGCTGCTTTTCTTTCTGAACTGATTAAACAAATTGAAACGCCTATAGTCTACATAGATTTTGATTTGTTGTATACTGGTTACTGTAAGGCTGGCATCATAGAAAAAAAAGAAAATATTTCTCTCTTTTCACCAATTAAAGATGACTGGAATCAAATCCTCGAGGAAGTTTTATTGATGATTTCAAATAAAAAATGTGTTGTGATTATTGATTCCTTAAATGGTCTTTACAATTTATTGGATGGAAAGGACATAGGTAGACTTGTCAATACTTACATCATGCTACTTGCGTTTGTTGCAAGGGAATCGAATTCTACTGTCTTGTTTGCAAGCGTTGGCAGGAAAAAGAAGCAGGAAGGCTGGGTCTTATCTCCCACAGGTAGACACATTCTTGATTCTACTTTGATAACAAAGTTGTCCGTAGAACGGCATAATTCTGAGTTACAGTTGAATGTTCTTCAAGAAAATGCATCTGAGGTTAGCTAGAAAGCGATCAAAATTTAACAGTGTTATAAAATTCACTAACGCCGTTATAATCCATTCATTTTGGGTAAGTTATATTAAGATCAAAAAAGACATTTGATTTACAATGCCAGTAGCAATTTTACCAGACATTAGTGAACAAATGTGTATTGGATGCGCACTTTGCGTTGAAATTTGTACCACTTTGGGACCCGATGTACTCAGAGTAAAACCTGTTGAAGGCTGGAAGAGGGGTAAAGCATTTGTCTTTTACCCAGAAAGATGCATCTCAGACGGAGCATGCATTGGAGTTTGCCCAACAAAAGCAATCTTTTGGATGAGACCAATGGACTTTACAGTTGGACAACCAGTTCCTCTATACAAGAACTCAGTCTTCGTAAAAGGTTGGACTGAATTAATCGACTAAAAAACGGTTCAATCATTTTTAATTTCTTTTTTAAAATCTCTAGTGGGAAGTAGGTTTTTTAGATTTAATATTGAGTCGCCAGCCACTTAACTTTTTTCCTAGCTGTTTTTTATCATAATTATCAAGCATATTATATGTAATTTTGAAACCTTTTCCAACCATGGTGTCATCCTTGGAATAATTATTTTTGTCAGTAACAGTATCAGGCAAGTTCTTAATTCGTTTTGTTTTAAATTCGTGAAGGCTAAATTTTTTACCGTTTTCTAATTTTATAATTGTATCATCACTCAGCCCTTGAATAGAAAAGTCTTCAAAAAATCGTATAAAGCCATCTTTCTTTAATTCTATTTCAACATCATACGTAACTTTGTGTCCATAAATGAGAATTTCTTTACCACTAATTTTTACGTCATCTTCTATATTGAGTATCAGGATGGTATGTGCATCAAGTGAAACAGTGTTTGCGGCATTTTCAATAATTATTTTTCCTTTTGGTGCAAACAGTTTTGTTCTGTGTTCCTTGACTGTATATAGACCAACTTTGCCTGATGGATCTTGTACATGATCCTTTTTTCCAAAGACGTTTCCAACTACAATGTCTCCAGTATCTGTTGTTATCTGTGCTCCATTTTCTATTTTGTATTTATTTACTAGTGGATTGACAAATTTGAAGTCACCTTTTGTGAGTCTAATAATTGTTTGATGATCCTTACTCCACGATGGACTTGTGATGTTTCCTTGCATTATTATTGGTCCATCATATGTCAGGCTGCCAGCCTTGTAGTTTCCTTTAATTGAGAGAGCACCATTGGCCTTTCTTTCAAATTCAAGTTCGCCAAGTGTTTTAGAACCAAATAGTCTGGTTCCTGTAGCATCGGCTCTGTTTAAAGCTCTAACCCATTCCTCAGCAACCCTCATGTCTTTAGAAAGATTCTCTGCTAAGATCTTGTTTCTTCTAATTTCCTCATCGGTGTCTTCATAGATTACTTTTGATTTCTTTAGTCGTTCCTCTGGAGAATCAGGATATTTTTTTCCTAACTTTAGATCTTCATATGCTTGTTTAATTTTCATGAATTGTTCTTCTTCTCCTCCTCTGTCAGAGTGATGTTGGAGTGCAAGCCTTCGGAACGCCTCACGAATTTCGCGTCTGGATGCACTATCCTGAATTCCTAAGATTTGGTAATTGTTTTGAACAATTTTTCTACTTATCATTCTAGAATAATTTATGAATCAAAGTTATACTTACTAGTTTCTTTTAATTAAAATACGGTTAAAATGATCAAGGATAGAGTTGAGGCTGGCCAGCTTTTAGGTGACAAGCTCATCAAGTGTAATCTCGAAAATCCTGTTGTTTTAGCTGTTCCTCGTGGTGGAGTTATACTAGGACATGAAATTGCTAAAAAACTTGGATGCAAGTTGGATGTTGTAATTTCAAAAAAGATTACTCCGCCTGAAAATCCAGAATATGCAATTGGCGCAATTACACATGATGGTACTTTGTATAAAAGTGACTATTGGGATAATTATTCTAGTGATGAGAACTTTGCGGATGAATTGACAAGAAAGAAGCAGGAGGTAAAAAGACGATTAGAGGAATATCGAAAAACAACTGAATATGATTTAGAAGGTAAAACCATAGTTCTAGTTGATGATGGAATTGCTACTGGTTCAACAGTTTTTGCTATACTAAATTGGTTATCTAAACAAAGGACGAAAAAAGTTTTGTTAGCAATTTCTGTCATATCTGCAGATACATACGAAACAATTAAGCCCAAGGTTTCAAATGTTGTAACGCTTGAAATCCCTACAAGCTTTTCTTCAGTGGGACAATTTTATTCTAGTTTTGAGCAGGTGTCAGACGATGAAGTAAAGGAAATACTCGTGCAGTATGACTAATTTTTGGTATAATAATTGACATTTTTGCTATTTATTTCTAGTTTTAGAGAGAAATTTGCCGATTACAGTTCCCTTTTATTTTGCGCTCTCGTATAGTAAGTAACAGTGGTACAGAATTATTCTAGTGAATATGATGTCAAGTGTCACATAGATGCTTGCAAAACCTATCCCGTAATTACAGACAATGAAAGAGGTGAAGTACTCTGCGGGGGTTGCGGTCTTATTCTAGTGCATAACATGGTTGATCAATCTCATGAAAGTCATGGTTACACACAAGAAGAGTTTATGACGCAGACCAGAACTGGTCCTCCATTATCATTAACTATGAACGACAGGGGATTATCCACGGTTATGGGAAATAATGTCGATTCTACAGGTAAATCACTATCAAGTAAGAATAAATTTATCTTTGGAAGACTACGGCTTTGGGACAAACGGAGTAGGTCCAGGTCGACTTATTCTCTGAGCAAGGCCTTCACTCAACTAAATGCGTTGAAAACAAAGCTTGCAATTCCGGATAATGTGGTGGAACATGCTGCATATATCTATAGGAAAGCTGTTGCTGCAAAACTCACAAGAGGAAGAACCACGTCATCATTAATCGCTGCATCTCTATATGCAGCATGTCGTGAGACTAACACGCCAAGAACACTAGATGACATTGCAAAAACAGGTAATATAGAACGAAGAGCTCTATCTAGAGATCTACGTACACTGATTAGAAAATTAGATCTAAGACTTGATCAGTATGACCCGGGATCATTTATTGTAAAACTCGCTAACAATCTAAATCTAAAGGAAAAAACAAAGCGAGATGCTCTAGATTTTTTGAAAAGAGCCAAAGAAAAGGAAATTACTTCGGGAAAGCATCCAGTAGCACTAGCTGCATCATCACTTTATCTTTCTGCTGTAATCAATGGAGAACGATTAAGTCAAAAGAAATTTTCAGATGAAGCAGGAGTAAGTGACGTAACAATTAGAAATAGAGTAGCTATGATCAAGAATACACTTGATCTAGACTTTAACTAGGGATGGAATGATTCCATCAAAGATAGTTTCTTTGAGCATAGTCACAAGATCCATAATTACTTTAATTTGTTCTCGAACAACTTCATTCAAGTCTTCTAGTTTTTTTGTCAAGTCATCTATTTTGGTTTGAAGAAAGTTTTTTTGAATTTCTAAATTAGTAACTTGAGATTCTAGTTTAGAGTTTTCTGATTTCAGTTCTTCATTTTCTTTGGTTAGTTTTTCTAGTCTCTCTTCCTCGGTAATACTTGGGAATGGTTCTCTAATTGGCTCTGGTTCCTTTTTTGGAATTGGAATTGGTTCGGGCTCGGGATTAGGAATGGAGGGAGGCGATGGTTCTATCTGTGCATTGATTCGATCAAAGGAAATAATGGATGAAAGTGGAATCAAGAAAATTAATGCGACAAGTATGATGGCTTTCATGGTATTATATCGATTATTCCGGTTGATGAATTTTGTGATTATTTGAAAAAGTCAAATTCTTCTTTCTTTTTTTGCTTTGGAAGTTCGCTAATCACTGCTTGAACTACCTCGGTGTGGTTATAGGTAAGATGTCTTAGGAACTTTGCTGATCCATCTGCTCTAGTTTTTTCATCAGCAAATAGCATTTTGGGATCACATAACTCATTCATCATACTTTTACATTCGATGCATGGCTCAAAATCAAGGAAAATTTTCATACGAATTTCTCACGATCCTCGGCCATTAACCTTACTACTGTATTGTATGGGTTAGAGGCATTTCGGTTTGTGGAAGGGGTTTAGCCTTCCCAATTGCGTTTTCTAGATCTTCTTGAGTAATTTTGATCTCCTTCACTGTTCGTAATTTGCCACTTACGAATCTCTTTAGAGCCGTAATTGCTGCTCTGTTTGCAACGGATGCGATCTCTGCACCGCTAAAGTCTTTGGTGAGGTCTACTAGCTTTTTCAAGTCTACATCATCTGCTAATGGTTTCTTTTTTGTATGAATTCTAAAGATGTTTTCTCTTGCTTTGGAATCAGGTTTTGGAACCTCGATTATTCTATCAAATCGTCCTGGTCGTAGTAGTGCGGGATCAACTATATCGAGTCGGTTTGTTGCGCCAATAATTAGTACATTATGTAGTTCTTCTAGTCCATCAATCTCTGTCAAGATTTGTGAGACTACATTTCCCGTAACGTGTGAAGTGTCTCCACTTGAACGTCTTGGAATGATTGCTTCTATTTCATCAAAGAAGATGATACATGGTGCTACTTGTCGCGCTTTTCTAAAGATTTCTCTAACACCTTTTTCTGATTCTCCTACCCATTTCGAGAGTAATTCTGGTCCTTTAACACTAATAAAATTGGATTCTGTCATCTTTGCAACAGCCTTTGCAATCAACGTCTTACCTGTACCAGGTGGACCGTGTAGTAGAATACCTTTTGGTGTTTCTACATTGACATATTCAATTGCTTCCTTATGCTTTAGTGGCCATTCTATTGCTTCCTTTAGTTCTTCCTTGAGTGACTCTAAACCACCAACGTCATCCCATGTAACATTTGGTATTTGAACTAGAACTTCTCTTAATGCGGAAGGTCTTACCTCCTTTAGTGCGTCTCTAAAGTCTTCACTTGTGATTTTTATTTTTTGTAATATCTCGGATGAAACCTTGTCCTCATTAAGATCAATCTCTGGCATCACTCGTCTCAGTGAACGCATTGCAGCTTCCTTTGCAAGAACCTCTAGGTCTGCACCAACAAATCCGTGTGTTATCTTTGAAATCTTTTTGAGGTCTACCTTTTCTTCTAGTGGCATTCCCCTGGTGTGAATCGTTAGAACTTCGAGTCTTCCCTTGTCGTCTGGTATACCAATCTCAATCTCTCTGTCGAATCTCCCCGGTCTACGTAGAGCTGGGTCTATGGAATCTGGTCTGTTTGTTGCAGCTATTACAACAACCTTACCACGACTCTTCATTCCGTCCATTAATGATAGTAACTGTGCAACGATTCTCTTTTCTACTTCGCCAGTGACTTCATCCCTTTTTGGTGCGATAGAATCGATCTCGTCTATGAAAACAATACTTGGTGCATTTTCTTCAGCCTGTTTGAAGATCTCTCTGAGCCTTTCCTCAGATTCACCATAGTATTTTCCCATGATTTCTGGGCCACTTAGTGAGATGAAATGAGCGTTTGTTTCGCCGGCAACGGCCTTTGCTAGAAGAGTTTTACCTGTTCCAGGAGGTCCGTATAGAAGAACGCCTTTTGGTGCTTCTACGCCTATTTTCTCGAATAATTCTGGGTGTCGCATTGGCAGTTCTACCATTTCTCGAATTTTTTGAACCTCGTTCTTTAGACCGCCAAGTTCATCATAAGTAATTCTTGGATGTGATACGTCGATTGCTTTGGTCATTGAACCAAGCTTAAAGATTGTTTGTTCTGTAACTATAACTGGCTTGGATGGTTTTGTACTGGTTACGATAAATTGGATCTTACCACCCATCTGTGTTCCTAGAGTGATAGTATCACCGGTTGTAAAAACGTGATTAAGAAAGTTTTGTGCCATGTATTCCTGTAGTCCTTCAGCTTGGATCTTTTCTGTTGGTGATAGAACAATTTGTTCTGCAGCTGCAGCTTCTACAGCCTTAACTTTGATCTTGTCACCAATACCTGCACCAATGTTATGTCTTGTGGTACCATCTATCTTGATTATTCCAGAACCATATTCCTCTGGGGAACCAGGCCATAACTTTACATGAGTTTTTTTGTTATAGGTCAATTCTAGTATCTGACCAGTATTCCATTTGGTATCTTCGATAATTTTTGGATCTACAATAGCTCTGCCATTCCCAACATGTTGTTGAGGAATTTCCTCAATTCTTAATTCTAATTCATTCATTCATATCACCATCTCATCTTCAAATTCTTGGTTGTTCCAAATCTTATTACAAGTAAAACATTTCACGTGATTGGCATCAATTCTTCTAATTTCAGAATGTTGCTTGCATAATACTCTCATTCATATCACCATAAAAAAGATGGGGTCTATTCGACCTCCACTGTTTTTCCTTTTGGTTTTTCTTCGGCTAATTGCTTGAATATGATTTCAAGAATACCGTTCTTGTATGATGCCTTTACAGAATTTTCGTCAACCTTGTGTTCAATTGGTACCTTAGCATGGTATTTCTTATCACCGTGTTCTGCGTTAATGTTTACAATTTTTCCATCAACTACAATCTTGACGTCCTTCTTTTCTACTCCAGGCATCTCTGCAATCAGCTTTACTAGCTTTTCCTTGTCATCTACTAGAGTATCCACAAGTGGTTCTCTGGTGTCTGATGTTGGAACTAGTCCTGGCTTTACATTTCCATACTCCTTTACTACAGGCCTGCCATCAGGGCCAACGGTCATCACATAACCGTAATAGAATGGTCCAGAGATAGAACCTGTTGATCTAACATCCTCAAAGAGGTCATCCAAATTTACGAAGGATCTGGACATACTTTTGAAGAGTCTATCAAATTCGTCATCAAAGAACATTGTCATAAACACCTATAATATGTAATACATATGACATTATATAAGTATTATGGTTAATTATAAGTCTATTTACACAATCCTATTATATATTACATTATATAATGATATTCATGAGGCTAGCAGGCATGTCCGTTCCTGAGATTGTTCGGGAGATCATCACTAGGAACCGTTCCATCTATGACTGCATTAAGATGGATCTGATCAATTATACGGCTCTGGCTGTCAAAATCCAGCCTGATGTGGAAAAGCTCCTAGGAGGCCCACCCAACCTGAATACCATAGTAGTGGCGATAAAGCGTTATGCCGACTCCTTTGAGGAAAAAGAACCAGTCAAGAAAGACCTCGTTCTACACAATGCTAGACTTTCTGTAATTGATGGTATCATGGATATTCGTATACCCAAAGAAAGCTTTAGAATTGCAGATTCTTCGGCTCTGTTTGAACAATTCGCAAAGATAGATCCTGATTATGAGTTCTTTAGACTAGCTGATTCGTTTCGTTTCTTGACAGAAGATTTAGCTGATATAAGGAAATTGTTTGAATCGTTACCAAATATTCAAACAAGCTCTAAGCTAACTAGAATTACCATTGGTATTCCAACAGGACATAATCGATCAGATGTTGGTAGCTTTGTAGCTGATCTACTTCATGTAAATGGAATAGAGTGGGAGGATGCTTATTTCAGTCGTGATAAAATGATAATTATGCTGAATACCAAGGATGCACCTCGTACGTATGACATACTACGCTCTGAAATTTCTAGGTAAAATAAGTATTCTATAATTGTTTTAAATAAAAAAAGGAAAAGAAGAGATTATCTTCTTCTTGTAGATCTTCTTGCTGGTCTTCTTTTACTAGCTGTTCTTCTTTTACTAGCTGTTCTTCTTTTACCAGCTGTTCTTTTTCTTGTTGTTTTTCGTGCTGGTTGCTTTGTAGCAGTACGACGTCTTCGTCTTGCTGAAGATCTTTGTCTTGCTGCAGCTTTAACTGCTGCATTTCTTTTTCGCGTGCGTGCTGCTTTTTGTGCGGCTGCACGACGTTTGGCTGATACCATTACAAAAATTGTTTTATAACCAGTATAAAAAGTAGTCAGTTTTAACAAAAATGCGTTATAATGCCACATTTTACAAAAAAAAAACATAAAAAATTTTTCTTTATTGTGTCTTTGACATTGTAAAACGCTTTTACGACGTAAACAGCACGAAAAACTATCAAATGTTTGTTGTAAATGAGCCAGTAATGTGTATGTAATGTGTATGTAATTACTATGTAATTTTTTTAAAAAAAATATTGAAAATAATGGTATTCTTTTTAAGCTTGGTTCTAGCTTTAGAAAAAAACAGGAAAAAAACTAGAAAACAGTTTCCCAAGTTTACGCAAGATTTGGTCTTATTTTCACAGAAATGTAGGTGTAAATTCTGCAAAATTAGGCTTGAGTTTCCTGACTTTGACCATATTGATGGAAATAGCTAAAATAATGATGTTTCAAATTGCCAAGGTTTGTGACCAATTTGTCATGCTAAAAAGCCTGCAAAATTCTTAGATTATAGGAAATTACTCAACAACTTGAATCAATTCTTTAAGATTTCGTCTTGATTTTGGCGGCCTAGATTTTTTTGGATAACCTATACAAAGAATGGATGATGGTCTCAAATTTGTTTCCAAAATGGATTTTATTTTTTCTTCATCTATCATTCCTATCCAGATAGAACTCAAGCCCAAACCAGATGCTGCAAGCTGAGAGTATGCAGCAGCTAATGTTGCATCCTGCAAAGAAAATTTCTGTAAAATTTCTGGGGGAAATTGCATCCTTACCCTGGAAGGATCCATACAAAACACTAAAACAACTGGTGCATTAACATAGGGCTGGTTGTTTGCTGCTTCGACTAAAGCTTCTTTGGTTTTTTTGTTTTTAATGTAAAATACTTTAAAACCTTGAAAGTTTCCAGCTGTAGGTGCAGTATCTGCAGCTGCTAAAATTTTGTCAACCATCCAGCCCTCTATCTTAGTTTTATCAAATTTTCTTGTTGAACGCCTTGTTGAAAACACACGAAACAAATCTGACTGTGAAAAATCTTGTGAGGTTTTTGGTTTTGAGGCTAAAATTGTTTGAAGAAGTGATTTTTCTGTGATTTTTTCATGAGAATTTTCTTTCGATTCATCTTTGCGAATAGTAATGGAAGGATAGAATTCTTTAGGATATATTTGGATATATTGTGGCTCGTGTGGAATTTGTGCATAGCTTAGAAGTTGTTTTTGAAATTCGGATGTCTTGACTTCAAGTAGGTCACGGTCTTTTAGGTCAAATTGTGTGACATCAGAGTTTATCATAATACGACTAACTTGATCTTCAAGCTCAACCTCTCCAGTGGAATCTTGCTTTAAAATTTCAACTAGTTTTTCAAGCTCAACTTTGTTAAGTATAACAGTATCCAGATCATCTTCATCAACACCTTTCCAAACTAATCTGCAACCGTCTTTTGAGGTATATGATGGCTCAATCTTTGAAAATTGCATTAATCTAATTAAGTTAAAAACCTCATAAAAAAGATAGGAATGCTGAAAATTCTTAGGTTTGAGAATAAAACCGACTCATGAGTATCAATAAATATTGGCACCAGTTAGTTTTTGCATGCCAAGTATGAAATGCGTATCGTGTGGAATTGGATTCTTTTCTCCTACAGGTTTAGACAAATGTTCAAAGTGCGCAAGTAAAGCTTCACAGCAAACCGAATCAAGTCATGATTCTTGTGGTTGCGGTCATAGCCACTAAAACCCATATTTTCATTTTTAATTAACATTTGATACGAACTATCTACTGATTATGCAAACTGTGGTTAGAGCTTAGTAAAGGATCAACTTTTCTTCTCTGGCCCCCTTTTCTCATCACCCCAAGAAAATGCAAAGATGAATCTGATAAACAGTGTCCACAGACGAGTCATAGAGTATCAAATCAAGCAACTAAAGAACGAACTCGCTAAATTCGGGGAATAATTCTTCCTCTTTTTTCATTTCTAGTAAATCAGGGCTCTAGCTAAAAAAATAAAGAAAAAAGTAAGCGTCGTTCTATTGCAGGAGGTCGATTTCTTACTTTCTTCTAATGAGCACTAACTGCTGTACGGCGAGACCCCACGTTAGTAGGGTGAAGGCGATTGGAAACAACCCGCTACTCAGAGTGGGTATTATTCCCATTGGGTTTACGTTGTTGGAGTACAACGCAAGTGCTACTGGTAGTGCTGCCAGGATAATTGGTGTCTTGTATCGTGAGATACTCGAGACACTTTTGTTATTCCTTAATTCTTGTGTCATTGTGAAGTGTAGGAACCCTTGGATCTATATCAAAGGGACCAAACTTTTCGTATCATTCTAGTTCAAAACCTAAACTTTTTCACCAGATTAGTTCAGAATGTGAACATTCGAGCGTTTTGTCTCATATGGGATTACTCACCATGATGGATGATCTCGACAGAAAAATCCTAAACATGCTCATTGCGAACGGGCGCCAGTCAAATAGAGTGATCACACGAAAGCTGGTAGAGGAAGGAATCCGGATCTCAGAACGAGGTCTAGGTAAACGAATCGCAAGACTAGAACGACACGGAATCATCACCGGTTATACGGCAATGGTAGACATGAAAAAGGTTGAGATGGGCGTACCGAGACTGGTCACCGTAAAATTATCATCACCAAAAAACTTTGTAGAACGGTTAGAAGACATGAAACAATATCTAAAGGACGCACCATTCTGTGATTTCTCTGCACGTTCCGACGGAGGATTCGACTGGATAGAACTAAAGTTTTTCAACAATACGGAACAAGCTAACAAAGAAGCTGATCTATACCGAACCTGGTTTGGTGATATAATAGAGGATTATCGTTCTTATGACCTAGATGTTTACAAGTTTGGTTGGCAGCTATTCCAAGAAAATGATTTCAATAATTTCATTCAATCTATGCAAAGAAAATGGAAAGAAAAACCAATGATAAAAGTGGTACAATGACTCTAAAAATTTCTAAAAAGAAAAAAGAAGAACTTAACGAACGAGCAAAAAAAGCTACAAAGAAAGGTAAAAATCACACGCAAATATTAAAGATGTTTTAGAAGAAAAAGTGGTAGATCTATGATCTACGATGGTATCATGACGTTCTACAGAATGTGCTCTATAGCTTTTTGAATGTCCCCGGCATTAATTACACCGCCTTCCATCATTGCCTCGAGTAGTCTAAGAACTTTTAATTCACCCGTAGCCCCCGAAATTGTTTGTGGAATAACCACACAAATATCAGAAACTACGACCGTAACCTGGTTGTCCTTACCATACTTCCAGTTTTTTGGTATAGCAATGTAGTAATTTCTAAAGTCGTGGTTACTTAGATCTTGATATAGGATCTCAACCATTAGCTAACTAATGTCTTATGGGATTAAAAGTTGTAGGAATGAGTGATTGGTGTGATGAATAGCTATATCAAAGGTCTTTTGACCCAAGCTCTTGATGTTCATACAGTCTTAAATGAACTAAAGAACAAACCGGGCGACCTAGATATTATAAAAAAACAGGTTGGAAGGGTTGAGGGAGTGCTCAAGGTATTGTGCAAGAAAATTGAGGAATTAAATTATTTTTCTGATGATTATGTAAAATTATCGAAGTCTGCAAAGTTCTATCTTGAAAATTATGATTTTTACAATGTGATTGAGGCATACAAGATGTATGACGAAGATCCAGTGAGAATAAAAAACATAAGAACTATAGTTATCAAAGCATTAGAAGAAAAAAATTTGATTAAAAAAATCCAGCAAGTGTTAAAGAACCAAAATTAAGTAAATTCAAAGTAGAGGGAATGTGGGAAGAATGATTGCTAAAGACAAACAACAACATTTTGTCGCAGGTCTACTACTATCACTTCTTGGACTAGTGTATCTTCCTTTAATCTCACTAGGTTTCATCTATGGAGTTGGAAAAGAAATTTCTGATTATTTTAAAGGAAAATTTGATGTAATGGATATCCTTTATACATTCGCAGGAGCTGGAGTTGCACTAGGAATACTAATTATTGTGGAGTTGACCCAACCTGGTTAATCTCGATTGTTAAGGATGCAAACTTGTATTCCCATAAAGTCAAAATTAAGAATTTTGCAGTATTTATTTTACAAGAACTTCAATTGGTTTTTCAAGCTTTTTTTGTTCTTTTTGCTTCTTTTGTAACATTTCTAGAATCAATGCATATTCAATCTCGGTACACATGTAATACCAATAGCTTTCAAAATATAAAAAGAATCTCATCAACAATTCGTATCAAATGTAAATAAAAAATTAAGTAAGCTAACTACAAAGAATATTTGTGCAAAAACTAAAGAAATACAATTATACTTGTAGAATATGTTTTTGCTTAAACTCGGTATTTGGTTATAATGATAATATTTGTGCTGAATGTACATATGGTATTCATGAAGGGATTAGAAAATAGTTGAATCCTTTTGTGTTTAATATAGGAAAATTATTCCTCCAAGTAGGCTATTGGTGTAAACCACAAGATAAAGAAAATCTTGAAACTCTACAAAACAAAATCCAAGAAAGAATTAGTTTTCTCAATGAGAATAATTTAGATAGTTATGGTGATCCACAGCTTTTAGAATTTTATGAACTTTATAGTCAGATTCAACAGTGTGTTTTCGAGGATCACGCTGAACAATACCTACTCATCGTGTCCATCATTATCGGCATTCCACTTCTCGTTTACTTTCGTTGGCGGATGATAAAGAGGGGTGAAGTAACCAAAAAAGGATCTAAAAGAATTTAATGAAATTTTCTCCTTACTACCAACCAGATAATTTTTGAGGATCGTGACAAGAACACTGACAACCTTTTGAACACATATCATGAAAGTCAATCTTGCACCAAAAGGACTTTTTTCCCATTAGGGTGCTTACTGTGGACTACGTCTTAAATGTAAAACAGAGAAAAAAGATCACCAATAATTTAATTCAGTTCGTATCAAATGTAAACGAAATTCTTGTTCCTCAAAAGGTAAATTGTCATTCCTACCCCAGAACTTAACACAAAAACTGAAAGTAAACCAAACTCTGGCACAATCTCAGATGGAATTATTATCTCTAAGGGTGAAGGAATTATAACGGTTGTTTGCAGATCAGAGCCTTCTATAAGATTAGAAAATTCTTGCGTCTGTTGAGGATTACCATGCATTGGAATAACGACATATGGATTAGTTGCTTTTGTCATTTCAAATGCAGCTTGTGGTGATGCAGTTGGGGAAGGATCTCCGGTTGGAACCATTGCTACATGAACTCTTGATTCAATGTTTTTCAAATCCTCAACAAACCCAGAATCAGAGCCATGAAATATTCTAAATCCATCAAACTCAATTATATAGATCAGTGGGGTTGCGGTTGGTGGATGTTCAGCTGCAAATGCATCAACAGTGATTTCAGAGATGGTCATTTGCTCGTTTGGTTCAATTTGGATGAGCTTATCTTCAGGTATTTTACCACTTAACATTGATGTTGAAGTTGGATCTGCAATGACAAAGGAGTCAGTTTTGGTTTGCATTGCTATGGTAGTGTCAGGATCAAAATGATCTCCATGATCATGAGTTATGAAAATTGCATCTAGCCTATCCAGCGAATCAATATCGTCTAAGAGTAGGCTTGATGGATCTATTGCGATAGCATGATTGCTGGTTCTTAAGAGAAAGCCTGCTGAAGCAGGACCTTCACCCTTCTGATGATTTCCTAACCACATTATAGCTAGCTCACCATCTTGGATATCATAACTAAGGAGATTAGTTGTGGCGTCTGAAATTTCTTTAGCAGAGATGGGAGTGGTATACATCATCAAAACAAAAATTATGATAGAAATTGGAATCAGAATTTTCATAATCTATTTAGGTTCTTATCAAATAAGAGATTTTGTTAACCGTTCGTATCAAATGTTAATTATTATCAATTTTTTCGAATATTTCAACTATCAGTTAGAGTTTATTCTATGATCCAGTTTTTTTCATTTGTTTTGAACAACAAATTAGGTCACAATCTTCTTCGTCACACGGCTTTGTGACTTTAAGTTCAAGGCTACATTCTTCGCAACGATATACATCTCCTCCTACCATATTACCCATATCTTCCTGATGGACCAAGTTACTATTATTAGTTAACATTGACTAACTATGGGCACTCAACCAGATGTCTCAATCAATGTTTTGATTTTACGAATAATTACAATTAACAGATCGTATCAAATGTTAATTAAAAACAAGATTAAAGGTGAAACTAAAAATCAAATAGTAGCCATGTAAAATTAACTTGGTGTTAAGAGATTCCTCTATTCGTAAATCATTAGACGAATACATTAAGCGTAGGATCCAAGAGGTTCCAATTGAAATTAAACAAACCTTTCTGAAAGTAAAACAGGTTTGGAAATGTGAGAATGAACTTGATTTTTTGTATGGTTATTACGTAGGA